>JGI2171J19970_10001437_pt1 | contig 13401 bp, 6 predicted proteins | sample DeeMarSWOR324_28_FD_19970 | JGI IMG/M metagenome (IMG submission 19970) | reverse complement strand
TGCAGAAAGATTTTTAAAGGGATAATTTATTTTTTTCGTGTGAATTCACCCAAAATATTGGAAACCTACTATTCTCTCTTCCTTATAATAGTTGAGAGTCTCAGGTCAAGACCAAAAGATATGGCTGAAACCCTGGGGTTGACAGGAAGAGGACGGTCTCCTTCAACTATTTGGAACCACCTCCAGAACATGTATGAGAAAAAGATTTCGAGGGAGCCAATACTCATTTTGAACCCATTTGAAGGATTACAGAGTAAGGTCTATTTCTGCAGGAAATCCACCAGAAAAGGACTGCGTTCCACATTCTTACAGTTATACCAGGATGAAAAGGTTGATTATGTATTGTTTCTTTCCGGGGCATCTGACTTTTTCATAACAACGCGTGCGAGTGATCTGGACTTCAGCAGGTATGGCCTTGAGGTCCAGGAGAAATCAGATCTTTTCACACCAGTCTTTACCATACCTCGTGGATGGAAGCTCTCTGTGAGCGAAGCTTTAGATTCTGTCTTGAGCTATCATTTTTCAAGAAAAGATATATCCAGGGAAGTTGGCACATCACTTCAGTGGAAAGATGTGGACTGGGAGATTTATGAAGCTATGAAATTCAATGGCCGGAAAGAGTTTGCCAAAGTTGCCAGAGAAACAGGAGTGTGGCCCAAAACTGTTCAGTCGCACTTTTACCATTCTATTTTCCCGTGTTGCACTGTTGGTCATTACTTCTTTCCCAAAGGTTACGATTTCTACGATAAAGCACTCTTGAAGATTACCACCTCATACGAAAAAGACATTGTAAGAGCACTTGAGAGATTGCCGTGCACAACACATGTGTTCCCCTTAGAAGAGGAGTTGATACTCATCCTTTTTCATGAAAGTATCAGCAAAGTTATGGATACAACCCAAAAAATGGAGGAGATAGGTATTATAGATGACTATCTCCTTTATGTACCTTTAATAAGTGCTTTTTAGCTCAATCTTCTCTTATCCTGGGTGTGCTGGGCCTGGACCGTCTTCGATACCATCTGGCACAGAGCCGCCGAGGGGTCCAAATGGCCAGCCCTTTAGATTTCCGTTCATGTTGGTCACCTCATTTCTCTTTGATAGTTCTTGAGAAAAATCTACCTGAAAATATTTGGTTATAAATTGATAAATATTTGTGCAAATTTAACAACAAAACCTAACTATGAAACCGATATTCATCAAGTGATGTTGCTGTGTAGTGCAGACCTCCTTTTTATCAATGATGAGGAGATATGAGAAGGCTAATGAAAATGGCTATGAATACTGGAATGTTACACGTGTAACAAGAGTGAGATAAACAGTAATGATTAAATGATCTTGGCAAGAGAAATACTTTTAAGTACACTACGAAAGAAAAGACATGATCTCTATCGAGAATGTTATGTGCACTGATGGTTCTAAAAAGAATGTCATCATTGAAGAGAATGTTATTACATCTGTTGGAAAAGAGAAAGACCGCTCAGGTACAGTAATAGACGGCAAAAAGAAGTTAGTATTACCCAGTTTTGTTAATACGCACACCCATTTGGCCATGACATTACTGCGAGGATCAGGTGATGATCTCCCGTTACAGGAATGGTTAGAAACCAAAGTGTGGCCAGTAGAGAAACGGTTAACAGGAGAAGCAGCGTACTACGGGAGTTTGCTGGGCGCCATGGAGATGGTAAAGTCTGGGACCACCTGTTTTGTGGATATGTACTTTTATTGCAGAGATATTGCGAAAGCAGTAGAGAAAATTGGAATCCGTGGGTATTTGGGTTCTGGGATATTTGATTTTCCTTCTCCTGAGTCAGAGAAGCCTTTCGAGACTGCAGTGAAGTTTATTAAGGAGTATACGAACAAGAGCGAATTGATTGTGCCGGTAATGGCTCCCCATGCACTGTATACGTGTAGTGAGGAGACCTTTTACAAGTGTTTAGATGTTTCTAAAAAGTATGATTTAATCTTTCACACCCATGTGAGTGAGACTAAAAAGGAGGTTAAGGAGTTTGAAGAGCAGAAAGGGGTAAGACCAGTGGAATATCTCTATGAGAATGAGTTTTTAAATGAGAAGTTTCTGGCAGCTCACTGTATCTGGTTGAATGATGCAGAAATTGATATGTTTGCCGAAAAAAGGGTGAAGGTCTCCCACAATCCCATATCCAACATGAAGATTGCAGCAGGAGTGATGAGATTACCGGAGATGGTGAAAAAGGGTATTACAGTATCATTGGCGACAGATGGGGCTGCCTCAAATAACAGTCTGGACATGGTTGAGGTCATGAAGGTGTGTGCGCTACTGCATAAAGTATATACAGGTGATCCTACTGCTGTTTCTGCTGCTGCAGTGTTTGAGATGGCTACAGTAAAGGGGGCTGAATCGTTAGGATTAAAGGCGGGATTGTTAAAAGAGGGTTATCTGGCAGATGTACTATTGGTTGATTTGAACGAGGCGAATGCTGTTCCGTATCATGACTTTGTCTCCAATGTGGTGTACTCCATGCACAGTGGGAATGTGGATACAGTAATCTGTAATGGGAAGATTATTATGAAAGAACGGAAGCTTGTGAATGTAGATGAGGAAAAAATCCTAGAAAAAACAGTGGAGATTGCTAAAGCTATGGTTTCAGAATAGGGATTAAATCTGCAAATCTCAGGCAAAATCTGAAAATGGGCTGAAGTTCAGAAGAATGAATATAACAGGTAATAAGGCTAATCAAGTGATAAAAGTCACTTAGGTGCCAGTATCTTTTTGATCCCTCTATAACAGAAGTTCTTTCCCTTCAAGGCTACCAATTTGAGCTATGAATGCTTCTTCCAGGCTATTGGTGTTTGTCTGGGTAATATGTTATTGAATTGTCCAGTAATAGCTAAATAGCTAACGAAACGTTTATATAGATGTTTCCCTTTGTAGAGACAGAAGATCTGTACATGATAGATGAACGGTCAACATCTTGGATTGCAGATCTAAGGAGGTTATGTGTATGGACAATGATAATGCTGATGGGCGGTATATCTCACCAAGAAGAAGATATACCCTAATGAGCCAGAAGGGGAAGAATTCTTATAGAAAGAACACAAGAAGAACCAGAAGGGCAATTACCTTGGGAATGCTTTTAGTGATTGTAGTAGTGTTGAGCTGTATTCAGCAACCGCCTTCTACTAAGGATTTCCCCCCTGTAACAATACACCTTGATAGTAAGGAAAAACTAAAAGAATTTGAACCTATTCAGATTACCGATCAATTCGTTACCAATTCGGGTGATGAATGGCACGTTTCCCATTACTTTCTCCTTTTTGATGAGGATTTCCTGTATAAAGGCGATATAGAAGGCGTGACAGTCCTCATGAACGAGTATACAGAGGAAGCAGTGGTAGCTTATTGGCAGTATGGATGGCTGGTCATTAAAAGATGTAAAAAAGAGGAAATTCAAGGCGGACTAGATGTTTATCTTGAATGCGGTATGCACACGGCCTTGCCTGAACCTGGGAGTGTAACAGAAACTGTGGACGGCATGCCGCTGGGTTTGGAAGAAACAACACTTCTTTCCATTCTGAAAACTCTTGGGCGAGACGTGCCACCCTACGGATCCACAGATGGGAAAATTGTTATTGATGATATTGACTGGGAAGGTGTCTCGTACTCACTGGATGAAGGGATACGCAGAATGGAGAGCTGGCTGGAAGAGGAAGGCGTGTCTGGAGCCCCAAGAACGCTGAGGTTTGAACCACTCAAGAACTTCTCTAATCGAACCAATTATTACCACCTGATAGATCCCAGTACCAAGGTAATTGATATTCGCAGTACATTATCCCCAGAAGGGATAGAATATTACGGGTTTGTTCCAAGCCATTTAACGTGCATCTCGGAAAATATGGACTTGACAGAAGAAGAGAAGTGGCTAACATTCCAATACATTTTAAAGACAAGAGAAGCAGCGCCGGGCGAAAAGATAGCAGATCTTGCGAGCAGTGAAGCAGCATCGCTCATCTACTTTTTGACAGGTCTCACCTTACCCAACGATACATTTTGGGTCAATCTGAACCCATCAGACCCTGAAACAATAATAGACAGCAATCTGGGCTCAACAATGGTAGGAAAGATCATGCTTGAGGCCGATTTCCAGATGAAAAAAGATTTCTGTAGATATACCAACCCATGTGTAAGTGAAATAGGAGAGAAATACTGGAAACTACTCGATAAGAGAAGAGAAGAATTAGTGACAAAATGCATGAAAAAGTATCCCAGCGAAATACTGAGCGTTGATAATGTCTTTTTCAGTGTGGCTATACGACACTGGATTGTGCCAGATGAAATCACAGCAAAAGAAGATGATGGTGGGATCTATATCGTTGATGCAACACTGAATATTCAATCCGAGTATGAAGCTCAATACTGTGAGTTTGAAATTGTCAATCAGAGTAATTCTTTATCTAAAAATTGCTCCACATATCTTGATGAAGCAAAAAAGGAATATGGGCGATATGCCAAGGAGCTAGAAGATGAGCTTATCCTTCCTCTTGTTGTCAGAGACCTGAACACATGCGATCAATATGCAGATTTACGGCAAGTTTATTACTCATTGGCGCTAGCGCAGTGGTACAAATCTCGCGAACATGATCAAAGTTTGTTCTCAGGTCCTATCAATTTTGAAGAGATTGAGACTCTTTCATCGTGGATAGAGTGGGACTTCGAAGACGTATGGAAAGAATACGTTATATCATTTCAGGAAGGTGAAGAGGAATGTTACTGTAAAGTGACACAAGAAGAAGAGGGGTACAAAGTCACCCAGGAATATACAGGCGGAGGTATCAAATTTGATGATATAATCCCTGTTTTAATTATTATTGGTTATTTTGAACATGATGAAATAAGAAGATTAGAGGATACTTCACTTGCAAAATGTAATAAAGGCTATTGTTTTGGAAATAAGATAAATGCGTTAATAGAAGAAAAGAAGAAACATGAAGACAGAACCTGGGTTACCAATTATGATCGGTATCTCAGGACACTTTCTATTATTGCTCCCTATGGAAGTATTAGACAGAAGGTAAGTGCGAATGAGCATGAAAATATAGGAATATTGGTATGTGTAATCTCAATTGTTATTACAGCAGGTGGTTTGGCGGTGAAGATGGAAAAACTTCTCGGGAGAAGTATCTATTCTGCCCCAGAGCAACATCAACTAGAGACTGTTGAAATAAGATGGGCCAAAGCCTGGGGAAAATAAATGAGTAGGAGGTGATAGGGTGGCATGTAAATGCGAACTCATCAAAGGTAATTCATGTCCTAATTCGATAAAAAACTACGAAGAATGTCCCTTCTATGATTCTGATGGTGACTGGTGCTACTATACTGAACCTACGAAGAGGGTAGGCTGAGAACATGACAGAGAAAGATCAGGAAATGCAGCTCTTTGAAATCTTGCTCTCCCAGTTTGCAGATGCACAACGTCGCACAGAATATCTCACTGACAAAGCACATAGTCTTCTGGGGTTTGTTGGAGTTATAAATAGTATCCTTGTAGCTTTAATAGTCTTCATGGTGAAAGACGAATCCGCAAAAAAACTCCTGCATTCCTCCCCTTTCTTTGCATGTATCAGCATTTTTGTTGTTTTGGGATTTTCTTGCTATATTATTTCTACTATTTTTGCTCTCCTCTCTTTTAGAATTACAAAATATAAGAGAGTTCCAAGTATTCATTCTCTGGAATTCATTCAAGAAGTATGTGCTGGCAAAGCAAAGCTAAGTATAACCCATATGGCAGTTCAGATATTTGATGGTATACAATTTACTAATGAGATTAACAGGGGAAAGTACGATTTTCTCCTGGTGGCAACAGGGCTACTGTTATTAGCAATAGTATGTACTGCTGTCATTGGGATCTTAGTTTTCTTGTCTATTGGGTAAGAAATAGTGGCGTTGTGATCGTGATTTTGTTTTTTCCCTTTTGTTATAAGATCATTTAAAAGGGTAATCCATAATGGAGGTAGGGTATCCAGTAGACTTGGGCTTCATATCCTTTTCTGTTTCTTATCCAATTACGTGCTTCTTTCAAAGACTGCGATACAGATTTAGGGGTTAGAAGATTACTGTAAAATTTATCTGCAAATTCCTTTGAGGCGTTGTCAAAGAGAGGAATCAGTGAAGATATGACTGAATGTGCACCATTCTTCAGAAATGCTGCTGATAGGCCCTGATAATATCCCCCCCTTTCATATCTATGCTGTCCTGTCTCACAGGCATTGAGAAACACCAAGGCATCCTTCTTCATCTGTCTATCAGCGATTTCTAAATCTGTTACAGGATGCCATTCCTCCATCATGTTAATTTTTCTGTTTCCCTCAGTTCTCTCAGCTTTTCGTAAATTAGAAAACTCTTCTGGTTCAAATGGAGGGAAACCCTTGAGAGGTCCAGAGAGAAAGAGGATGCGCCCTAAGCTTCCGTGGCCTGTGAAATGGATCAGAGAATGTCTTGGAACTTCTGAAAGAAATCTCCCACCAGTGGCTTCATTCCCTAAGAGAAGTTTAGGCTTAGGAAGCTTTTTCTTTAGTTCCTTTGCTTCTTTTTCTGCACCCTTAAGATAGGAAATCTTATAAGACTTCTTGGGATTGGATGGTAAAGTATATTCGAGCGATTCCTCATTAAATAAACGCATATTGGGATAAGATTTGGGCCAGGGATTTCCTACGATTAAACTTGAGTCAAAACTGAGTTCCCGGCTTTCTGAAACAGTTGAGAATTGTCTGAGACTTGTGGCCCTTAAGACAGTCTTCTCTATACAGAGGGGCTCAACATCTCTCTGCAACGCTTCTAGAGGAAGAAAAGAACAATAATAATCCGGTGAGAAGACGATGTAATCCTTTTCTTGAATTAATTCCACTATTTCCTGAGGAAGTGTTTTATACCACATTTTTGACTTATTTTCAAATATCTGCACTCCTTTCTTATACTTTGACTGTGCTACAAGAGAATAGTACACTCTAACGCCCTTTTCAAAGAAATTTCCTTGGCACTTGAATCTCTCCATTTTGCCATTCTCTACTGCAAAGAAATAAACAGAACCTCTAATTATCTGGATATAGATAAATATTAAGTTATCTCGAAGAATTGTAGGTTCATGATATGAAAAGTCTTCTTTTAATGTACTTTCTACATCTTTTTTCAGCGTATTTTCCTCTACCAGCTTTTTCTGTATTTCAAGGTCTTTCTGTGCACTCTCAAGATCTCCCTTTGAGATAATGTCGTCCCACGGAAGAGAAATGAGTCCAGGGTCTCTTAACGCTTCGAGAACACCAAAGGTACTTATATCCTTCTCAAGTAGACTTAAATATGTAGACTCCCTTTCTCCTTTTTGTGCATATCTATATTCTTCTTCTTTTGAGAAGAGAATGGCTAGTTCTAATAGTCTTCTTGAATTTTCCACGGCTTCAGTATCTGACTCCACCAGAGAAAGATTATAGTATGTTCTTGCTGCATCAAACCACATTGCTACTTGTTTGTACTTTTCTATCGCTTCATTGTAAGCCTCTTTTGCTTGAGAAGACTTTTCTCTCTTGTTGTAGAAAATTCCTAGATTGTTTAAGGACGTAGCAACATCGGGTGCAAAGGCTGCTGGATTTTGTTTTTCAAGATTTCTGTATCTTTTTAGTGCTTTTTTATAGAACTTTTCTGCCTGATTCAACTCTTCATTTTCTTCATAGAGATTTCCGGTATTATTCCAGCATCCTGCTACATTGGATAAATATTTTTCTTTCTTTGGAAGGCGCTCGTATATATCTAATGCTTCTTTATATTTTTCTTTTATTCTTTCTGATACTTCATCACATTTCTCTTTTGCCCCTTTTATAGCATCATCATACTTCTCCAATTCCTTTATTCTTTTTTTTATTTCTTTCTCTAGTTTTTCTTTTTCTTCTTTTGATGCTTCATACTCTGCTTTTGCTCTAGATAACTCTGTATCAAATTGGAGAAGTCCAAGGTTATTTACGGTTAATGCAACAGTAGGTTTATACTTCTTAGGATTTTTATCTGCAAGGTTTCTCCTGATTTCTAAAGCCTTCTGATATGCTTCTTCTGCTTCGAAGAATTTTCCTGCATCCTTGTAGAGATTTCCAAGATTACTCAGGATTGTGGCCATGTAGGGCTTATATTCATCTGGATTTTTCTCTGCTAGAGCCTTCATAATTTCTAAAGCTTCATTATGCTTTTTTTCTGCTTGGGAAAATTTCCCTGTATTGCAGTAGAAGTTCCCGATATTTTCCAATATTACAGCTAAACTAAGCTTACATTTTTCCGTATTTTTTTTCTCAAGTTCCGTGAATATCTTTAAAGCTTCATTATAAGCCTTTTCGGCATCAGGGAACTCACGAAGCCTATAAAGAGCGTTTCCAGCCATCTCCCAGTACGAGGCTTCCAACTCTTCTTCTCCCAAACTCATCACAATAGAAACTGCTTCAAGGGAAGCATTTGCAGCATTCTCAAGAATATTCTTCTGCTTTTCAAGGGGAAAGTCAGAAAAACACTCTCCCTTTTGTGCATACATGTGGAGACACAAAAGAGAAAGAATTCTTGGGTACTCATCTGGATTTCTTGCTATCTTCCAAGTGCATTTGGGGTTCTTTAATATCTTAGAAATTTCTGGGACATCTTTTGCCATTTTGTCAAGATTAATCTCTTCGTGATTTTTCAGAGCAGCTAAAATCCTCTTCGCGTATAATGGATTCTCGAAAATATTTGAGATTCTTTCTTTACAGGTTTTCCCTACATCCGAGACTTCGCTCATATACACCACCAGTATTTGTTTTCTATTCTCATATTTAAGCTTTTCCAATTTTGTGATTTTCTCAACTCAGGTACATGGTTTGATTTTGGCTCATGCTAATTGCTGATTACTTCACGAGATTGGACTTTTCGCTCGATCTATTTGCCTCAGAACAATCTTGCAGGATATAATGTCACGAATATCAGCAGATTTCTCTTTATGCATTAAATGAAGCATTTAAAATACAAACTTATGCAACACAGCAATAGTAAAGAAAGATTTATAAGGAATCAATCAAAATATAATAAGTAGAGACTTTGTGAAGGGTATACAATGACACTTCTAAATGCACTGAAAGGGAAAAAACCAGAACAAATCGAAAATGAAAGAAACCGTCATCTAGCTGATATGGTCTGGATCGGTGTTGGAAATGCAGGCATGAAACTACTGGACAAGGTATGTTCTCTGGATATAGAAAGTAACCTGCATGAAATATATCCAATTGGTATTAGAACCTCCAAATTTGACTGTCAATCTCCCAAAAATATTGAACAGGATCAGATTATAGATTTGGGAGAAGAAAAGGAAAGAAGACTTGCCAAGGGAACTGGAGGAGATCAAAGTTTGGCGCAAAAGATATTCCTCAAGAAAAAGGATGTTTTTCTAGAAAGAATTGGTCAATCTACTATTGAAAGCGCGCCTTTGTTTCTCTTGGGCTCTCTGGCAGGAGGAACTGCAGGTGGGGGAATACCAGTATTGGCCAAACTACTCAAGAAGAACTTTCCAAATAATCCTGTTCTTATTGCAGGGATACTACCAGACCCCCACGAAGGATCAACGCTTCAAGCCAATGCATCACGATCACTGCTTTTCTTGGAGGAGTATGATGCACTTATCCTTTTTGAAAATCGTGCCATAAGGAGTGCAACAATTGAGGAAGGATTTGACATTCTTAATGATGAATTTGCTGAGACTTTGTATTCATTGTTTGCTGTTAGACCAGAAGAATACGCCTTGAATACACAGAAAATGCTGAACCTCACAAAGAGATTTGGAAAAGAGGGCATTTGCCTGACACATCGTTGTGTGTCTGAGGAAATCATGTTAGAAGAACCAAAAACTGATGAGGAGAGGGAGGTCTTGAAGTCAGACATGGTTCGTTTGTTGAAATTGAACCTTTCCCATTATCCTGAAGAAGTTCTCAGATCGGCAAGGGGTGGAGCTTACCACATTGGATCAAATAGAAACTTTCTACTCCATGATTTAGTAAGTCTTCTCAGTACAACGGTTGAGGATTTGCTGGGTGGGAATGGAGCCCTTGTTGTTCCTGGGTTTTGGCGGAGCCAGGACTATCTTATTGAAATAGTGACAACACTTGTAGGAGTAGATTCTTCAAAATATGAGTTTGCCAAGAGAATTAATGGGAAATGGAAGATTCTTTATGAGGAAGATGAAATCGAAAATAGTCGGGGAGAGCTGCTAAAGATATAGTGAAGGGTGGATTAACAATCCAATCTTTGTACTAAGGGTGTTGTCAAATCCTCAAGAAGAATAACACTTCGGGCTGACACATCACGATCACTTCTTTTCTTAAAGGAATATGAGGCTCCCATTCTGTTCAAAAGGAGATATTAGGAAATATAGGGATTGAGAAGGATTTAACCTTCCCAATAGTTTGCAGTAACTCTTTACTCGTTATTTTATTGTTAAATCAGAAGAATACACCTTTGAACCAATAAAATTGAATCAAAATTCTAAAATAGTATATTTAATTCCATAAAAATATTATGCTAACCAATTTAACGCTTTTCTCTGTATTGATCGAGAATCATCAGGATCTTACCGGTGTAACCTCCGTACGTTCACAATCTTATCAGCGAGCTTACAGAATGTTACAACTCTGTAAAACCTTGCCAATATCTGACCCCACAGAAAAACTTATAAGCCAGTAATGTAGAGTTACAAAACAATGATATCAGAAAAAAGAGGCACTCAGATGAAAATAATCGCTTGCATCAGTTTAGTGGTAGTATCGTTCTTATTTCCCTTCATTTTCGGAGCTGAGCGGGCTAGCACATATGAAGAGAAGCCAACAGATTATGTGATTGTACTAGATGCAACGGCTTCCATGTACGCTTCAGAAATACCAATATCTTCTGATTTTCTTGAATGTAAAGGAAAACTAGTACCTGAACCAGAAGACCAGACTCAAGTAGAAATCAAAACTGTCAAGAGAATAACTTTGGCTAGGATTTCTATTCAATGTTGGCTTGAACATGAAAATCCAAGCGAAACTGATCGCTTCCAGCTTTTCTTTATTCAAGGAACATATATGGAAAATGTCACTTCTGGCTTTCAACCGATATCTAAGTGGGAGGAATTTTTAGTTGAAGTCAAGAAAGAGGAAGAGGAGAATATTTCAGGCCCAGATAAGTTTGAAACAGATTTAGGGGCGGCATTTTTCGAAGCTGTCCATTTCTGTATAGAGAATAGTCCGCCAGATAAACGCAAAGTCATAATCTTCGCTTCCGATCTTGTCGAATCATCTAGTGGATCAAAGTTGTGTGGAGTTATTGACGAAATAAGCCGTGACTTCAGAAGCAGAAACATGGATATAACCTATATCTTATTCCTAGCAATAGCTGCAAGAAAAGATGATTATATAAAAGTCAATCGATGTTTTCAAAATAAATTTCCCACAGCAATTTTTGTCCCAATCATTACAAACGAAGGAGTGACGTTTGAGCATTATGATACAGTGGTTGAGATTTTGAAGCGAAATGAGGATTTACGCCTTGAAAATAAGGAAAAAGAGGAGGAACTAACAGAAATGGAGGAGCAATTGACAGAAGTATCTGGAGAACGAGATGAATGTCAGAATTTGATAGACAGCCGAGAAAGATACTTCTATCAAGAAATAATTAGTAGTCCCCTGATAATAGCCTTAAGCGTCATTTTAATTGTCTGTTCACTGGGCATTCTTCTCGGGGTGAAGCGCCTTCTGTTTACTTAGAGTTGTGATAGTCCTTTTTGCATTTTCCTTTGGTAGCCTGCATAGATTGACTTTAAACCCAAACTAATTAACACTAGACTCAGAGGCGGCATCCATACATCAACAAAACCAGGCAGTACAATCCTAAGACAATCAAAAAAGTATAGAATAATAAGCAGAATCCCAAGAGCTAGTATCATGATGTTTAGTGTATTGAATATTTCACTTTCAGAGAGGAGTAGGGACAAGGTAAATGCCGAAAAAAGGAAAGAACCAGCAAAAAGAAAGACAATAGAGACTGATACGTAACTCCAGTCTTCTGCTAGCGAAAAAGATCCAATGATTAGATGATTCTGTCCTGTGTCATTGTTCTTAACTACCATCACAAAATAGATGTAGCCATCTTGTGTTATTATAGCATCTATTGTGCTATCCTCTGTAATAAGGTAGTCTTTAAGATGATAATTCGCATCTGTGTTTTTAAATAGAATATTAATTTCATTGTTTCTTTTTTCTTGTCTACAAATAGGTATTTTTTCCTTGATATCATCTTCCCCCTCATCATTCAATAGATCGCACCTTGGTATCACATAAAGTAAGAGATTGTATTCTTCTGCGAAATGAACTCTTTCGAGAGATAACAAAGCTATGTAACTCCTATGACTTATAGGGAATACTGAAAAACTTAGGCTTTCAATACTGAGAGGAATTTTCACAAAATCTCCATATTTTTCGATTTTATTAGATGTTTTAACTTCATTTACAAACACAGGACATTTGCTCCACTCAATGATCAATCCTCTTGGCTCTTCTGTTGTCTCTGCTGCCTCTTCTGTTGTCTCCATCCTATAGACTCTGTAGAACGCCTCCGTTGTGTCTTCTATTGAAGAAGATGGAACTCCGAAAAAAACTAAGTCAGAAGCTATACCATTCCAACTAAACCAAGATGCGGAATCGGGACTCCGTATTTTCTTAGGATCATCTATGTCAAAGGCATAATATTGCATTGATGTCGTGCTTTGTTTTCTTAGCACGTAGTAGGCTACAAGCTGTTCAGGCTTCCCTGTTTCTGGATATATCTGCTTCTTAAAACTGAATCCAAGATTTAGCACGTTTTCATCCTTATTTGAAAAAATTGAAGGATTCCTACTTATGCATTCTGGAAAATTAGTTTTCCAATCATCTATCAAACGATAAACATCAACTTGATTCTGCTCATCTTCTGTAATTGTCAAAGTTCCTATCCATAGATATCTTGGCTGTTCATCTGAAGGATAAACAAAAAAACAAATAGACTGACATTCGATTGGAAAAAGATCCTCACATTCAATGCCTTCACAGTGAGTAATGTACCTACCATGCTTTATTGGTTTAATTTCATTAATAGTAAAAGTATAGAAGCTTGCATTTTTACCATTTTCTTCAAAAACACAAATTTTAGGGTTATTGATTCTATTGTACGATATTCCACCAATAATTCTTGGTTCATTGAGCCATTCCACATCTAGAGATCTTAGATCATCTTCATTGTAGCAAAAATAAGAAGAAATAAAGCAAATAACAGCAAATATGATGAAGAATGCTTTCTTCTTTTTCTCTAAAAAGGAGTAGGATAATTTCAGTTTCTTTGGAATTTTTCTCAGTGTC
>JGI2171J19970_10001433_pt1 | contig 13407 bp, 12 predicted proteins | sample DeeMarSWOR324_28_FD_19970 | JGI IMG/M metagenome (IMG submission 19970) | reverse complement strand
GTGGGAGCGCAATCGGCTACCGTCGTAATTCGTGGACTGGCTACCGGAGAGGTGAAACCAAAAAGGGCTGTGGCCGTGGTCGTGCGGGAGGCCGGGATAGGTGCTCTCCTGGGCATTCTCCTCGGTGCAGTTGCCTTGGGTTGGGCTTATGCGCTCGGCCGGAACCTAGAAGTAGCTGCCGTGGTGAGCATAACCCTGGTGGCCATCTCAGTAATGGCAACCCTGGCAGGCGGAGCTTTGCCATTCATCTTCCGTCTATTCAAGATTGACCCGGCTCTGGTATCCGCCCCTTTTATAACTACGGTTATGGATATATTCGGTGTGGCGGTTTACTTTGGGATTGCGTACATAATACTGGGATTGTAATCAGCCTGCCTGGACAAGATAGAAAAGTTTATGGGTAAAGGGAAATTCGAAATGACGAATACAATTGTCGAAGGCGAGAGGCGAAAGTCGAGAATGAAGCGATTGCGGAAGCTGCGAACATCCATCGCCGAAAAGGGACTAGATGTTCTTCTGCTTTCTCACCCGAAGAACCTCCTCTACATCTCTGGATTTGCCGGCTCTTCCGGATGGCTACTCATTTCAGGACAGAATGCTATTTTAGCTACTGACTTTCGTTACGTGGAACAAGCTAAGGGAGAGTCACCAGATTTTGAAATTATCCAGACTAAACGAGAGTTACATAACTGGCTTCCTGGTTTGGTCTCTGATTTGGGGTGGCACAGGGTAGGCTTCGAGGCAGGTTTTATTTCTTACGAGGGTTATCACAATCTCAGCGAGGCAATGGAGACCAAGCAAGCTAACCTGGAGCTTGTTCCCACCACTGGCATAGTAGAGCAACTTCGCTCCATAAAAGACCCCGAAGAATTAGGATTTATCACAAAGGCAGTAGAGCTAGTCGATGCCGCTTTTGAACAGGCAAAGGCAATAATTCGTCCCGGCATAACGGAAAAGGAGGCAGCCTGGGAGATAGAAAAATTCCTTCGCCAGGAAGGCAGTGAAGGAATGCCCTTTGAAATCATTGTGGCTTCAGGGCCAAATTCAGCCCTGCCCCATGCTCGCCCTACAGAAAAAACAATTCGCTCTGATGAACCAGTATTGATTGATATGGGAGCCAGAATCAGCGGTTATTGCAGCGACTTCACTCGCACCTTATTTTTGGGCAAAGCAGACAAAACCTTCCGAGAAATTTACAATATAATTCTCAAAGCACAGACCATTGCTATACAGAAGGTTAGATCAGGTATGGATGCTTCGCAGGCAGACCTATTGGCTCGCAGCGTTATTGAACAAGCTGGCTACGGAGATGCCTTCGGACACGGTCTGGGACACGGTGTTGGGCTACTGGTGCACGAATCTCCCACGCTTGGCCCTAATTCATCTGATTCACTTACAGATGGCATGGTTTTCACCATAGAGCCAGGAATCTACCTTGCGGGACAAGGTGGTGTTAGAATTGAGGACATGGTAGTTTTGGAAAATGGCAAGGCCAGAGTACTTACCGAGGCAAAGAAGGATTCGTCATTTTGACAAGGAACGAATGGAATAAAGTGACAATTCACTATTGATAAACACGGAGGTTACTACATGATCGATGCCGGAGAGTTGAGAAAGGGAGTGGCCATAGAGCTGGATGGTGAAATATACCAGATTCTGGAATACCAACATGTTAAGATGCAGCAAAGGCAGCCCGTAGTTAAGTTGAAACTTCGTAATGTTCGCAACGGGAATTTCACCGAGAGGAATTTCCAATCCGGGGATAAAGTTACAACAGTATTTCTGGAACATCGTCCCGTCCAGTACCTTTATAACGATGGCGACCTCTATTATTTTATGGATAACGAAAATTACGAGCAGATTATGTTAACTTTGGCTCAAATCGGAGAGGGCATAAACTATCTGAAAGAGGGCCTGATGCTCGAGATTCTGACCTGCAAGGGGGATACAGTGACCATAGAGCTACCCACTTCGGTAGAGCTCCAGGTTACGGAAACAGAGCCTGGTTTCAAAGGGGATAGGGCTACAGCGGGCACTAAACCAGCTAAGCTAGAAACGGGAGCAACAGTCCAGGTACCGCTTTTCATTAATACCGGCGACATTATCAAAGTCCATACACGCAACGGCGGATACCTGGAGAAGGCAAGCTAATTGATAAAAGCTGATTTACATATCCATACCTGTTATTCGATAGATTGCCTCTCACCTTTGGAGCAAATAGTCGAGCGCTGCCTCGAGCTAGACATAAATTGTATTGCTGTAGCCGATCATAATACCATTGCTGGCGCCTTAAAGTTAAGAGAATTTGCCCCGTTTAAAGTGATCGTTGCTGAGGAGATCTTAACGTCTGTGGGTGAAATAATGGGGCTCTTTCTCAGTGAAGGAGTTTCCCAAGGATTATCCCCCCAGGAAACAATATCTCGGATCAGAAGCCAAGGCGGTCTAGTCGCTATTCCCCATCCATTTGGCAGGTCGTTGCCCTGGAATACTAACCCACTAACCTCGGGAGCAGTTTTATCCCAGGTTGATATTATTGAGACTTTCAACTCTCGTACGCCATTTTCTAATAACATCGCCAGAGNGTGGAAACTAGCCAAAGAACAGGGAAAGGTTGCTAGCGCTGGCAGCGACGCCCATACTTTAGGCGAAATTGGTCGAGCATATGTGGAAATGCCTGAATTCGATGGACCTGACGACTTCCTAAATTCTTTAGCTCAGGGCAAAATATTCGGGCAAAAATCTAGCTATTTGTCTCATTTCGCCAGCATGTGGGCTAGGATAAGGAAACGTATATTTGGAGATTCTTCGCTACGCTCAGAATGACAGAGGACTAGGGAGGTAAAGCAGGCTCTTGCTGAACATTGGTTGGTTTTCCACAGGGAAAGATGAAGCTGCCCAACGGCTTCTGCAAGCCGTGTCGGATAAGATCCACAGCGGCGACATTAATGGGGAAATCAGCTTCGTTTTTAGCAACCGCGAACCTGGCGAAACGAAGGAAAGCGACCTATTCTTTGAACTTGTTCGGAGCTACAACATTCCTCTTGTCTATTTATCTCACAAGAAGTTCAAGACTGTCGGAGAAGATCAAGAATGGCGTATTAAATACGATAGAGAGGTTAATAAGAAGATTGGACCACTTGGTCCCGACCTTTGTGTTCTTGCTGGCTATATGCTTATTACGAGTGCAGAGCTATGCCAGAAATACGCTATGATTAATCTTCATCCTGCGCCTCCCGCCGGACCTACGGGCACCTGGCAGGAGGTAATCTGGGCGTTGATACAAAATAAAGCTGACACAGCCGGGGCGATGATGCATCTGGTAACCCCCGAATTAGACAAGGGACCGCCAGTAGCCTATTGCACCTTCCCAATTAGGGGCAACCCCTTTGATACATACTGGAGGGAAATAAAGGGGCAGCCCACCAAAGAGATTAGAAAGAAACAAGGTGAAAATAATCGCCTGTTCAAGCTCATCCGTCAGTACGAGCTTGCTAGAGAATTCCCTCTTATCATCCTGACATTACAAGCTCTGAGCCGGGGCGAGGTCAGCATCAAGGACCGTAGAATAATTGATACTAAAGGAAAGTTAATAAGTGGCTATGACCTTAGTGGTAAGGTAGATGAGGAGGTGAAGAAAAGCCTGAGATGAACTTGATTTGCTTTGACCTCGAAGGCCCNCTAGTTCCCCAAGATAACGCCTATGAANTGATGAAGCTATTCCCAAGTGGCGGCAAGATTTTCGAAGTCATCAGCCGCTATGATGATTTGCTGACTTTAGAAAATCGGCCTGATTATGAGCCGGGAGATACACTTGCTCTCATCACTCCTTTCCTTGCTTACCACGGAATAGAAGAGAGACAAATCGCTGCTATGGGTCAGAAAGCTGTGTTAACCCCAGGGGCAACTGAATTAATCTCCAACCTTAAATCCCGAGGGTGGTACATATTTTGTATTAGTACCAGTTACGAACAATATGCCTTCCCTATCACACAGAGATTGGGCATACCAGGCGACAATGTCGCTTGCACTTCTTTTCCCCTAACGCAGATTCGCCAATTATTAAGCCAGGAGGAATTTGTCTTACTGGAACAAACGGAACATGAGATTGTGAATCTCAATCCTTTTACCGACGACGCTAGAATAAAGGAATATCTGGACTATTTTTATGGGCAGAAATTGCCCCAAACAAGTTCGGGAAGAATGATAGGCCAGGTGAAACCAGTAGGTGGGAAACGCAAGGTGGAGGCATTGGAGAATTTCAGCACCAGGACAGGAAAACCGCTTTCCGGTTGGACGGTAGTGGGAGATAGCATCACAGATTTCAAAATGCTTCGAGTTGTGAACAAGGCAGGTGGCTTAGCCATTGCTTTCAATGCCAGTGAATACGCCTTGCCTTATTCCACCCTGGGTCTGGCATCGGTGAGTTTATATGATTTATGGGTGGTTCTGGAAGCCTCGGAGAAAGGTGACCGCCGGGCTGCTGAAAGAGTAGTCAAAGAGCGAGAGAAGGCTAAGGGGAGAAAGAATAGAGAGTGGTTCCACTGGCTAGATGGAACTAGGGATATAATGCCTGCTCTGAAAATCCACAAAAGGATCCGACACCTAGTCAGAGAGGAAGCTGCCAAACTGGGCTAATCTAGATTACCTAATCGCGTTTTCTGGTCTCACGGAAAATCCACACGAAGGTAACAATGGCGATTACGGAAACCACGATGATGGTAATCAAGCCTGCTTTGCCCAGCCCACCGAATGCTTCACCGACGGTATAAACTGTAGCACTTGCCCCTATCCAGTCTAGCATCCCGACTACCATCCTACCAGTTAATACTAAAAGGCGCTTTAGCCCTTACAAACAGCACCATTTGGGAGGTTAATCTGCTCCAGACCCTGACAGTTGTCGACTATGACGCATCCGCTTCATTTCTTGGGTGGCTTACTAAGTATCTCGTCTATAATGCCGTATTCCACTGCTTGTTCAGCGCTAAGATAAAAATCTCTGTCGGTGTCGTGGGCAATCTTCTCTACCGGCTGACCGGTGTGCTTAGCTATGATGTTACGTATCGTTTCTTGCATCCTCATGATTTCTCTAGCGGCAATTTCAATATCCGCCGCCTGCCCCTGAGCACCCCCAACAGCCTGATGCAAATGTATAGTCGAATTGGGTAGAGCGTACCTTTTGTCTTTAGTCCCCGCACAAAGCAGCAAGGTGCCCATGCTGGCTGCTAGGCCAACACAAATGGTGGATATGGGGCAGCGAAGAATCTGCATAGTATCGTAAATGGCTAAGCCAGCACTGATAATACCGCCGGGGCAATGAACATAAAGGTTTATATCCTTTTCTGGGTCTTCCCTCTCTAAGTAGAGGAGTTGAGCAATAATAAGATTGGCTATCTGGTCGTTGATCGGCGTGCCCAAAAAAACGATTCTCTCCCTGAGCAAAAGGGAATATATGTCGAAAATACGTTCACCCCGAGCACTGGTCTCGGTCACTGTAGGTATTATTACTTGGGATATTGTCTCCATCATTCCTCCTTTGTTACATTCTCAACATTGCCAATCGCTACCTGCAATAATCGGTCCATAGTTTTCTGAGTAAGCAGCGATTGTTCAATTGACTGCTTAATTTGGGGCAGTGAGAAGAACTGCATTGCTTTTCCCTTATCCTCAGCATCATTGGCAATCTCATTTACCTTATTATCTACCTCTGATGAACTAATTTCAATCTTTTCTTCTTCAGCTAAATTCCCTAACACGAGACCCTGAATAAGGCGCTTTTTCGCTATAGGACGCAGTTCTTGTTTGAGTTCTTCTTCTGTTTTACTGGCCTTCTTCAGGTAATCCGCTAGCTCTCTAAAGCCCAAGCGCTGTGCCTCGTCTCTAAGAAGTCCGGTGACTTCTTCGTCCTCCAAAATAGGGGGATAAATTACCTCGCTGATTTCCACCAAAGCGTCAAGCGCTTTTTGCCGTAACTCCAAGCGATTCCTAGCCTCAGCTTTGACCTTTAGATCAGCAGCCACCTTCTTCTTCAAATCCGCCAGGTTATCATAGCCGACACTCTGAGCCAATACATCATCAAGCTCTGGCAACTGTTTCTCTTTTATTTCTGTAACAGTTACTTTGAAAGTGCCCTCTTTACCACACATGTCTTTAATGGGGTAGTCATCAGGAATAGTCAGGCTGAAGGTCATCTCTTTATTTTTGTCAGCGCCCTGCAAGTGAGAGGCAAATCCAAGCACAAGTGAACGCGAATCTTTATCCACCTCATACAATATGCCTTTGTGATTTAACCAGGGCCTCCCGTCCACATTAGCTTCGATGTCCATGGTAACTAAATCATCGAGTTCAACCGGGCGGTCTACAGGCACCCATGCTCCTTGTCTTTCCCGGATCTCCTCCATAGCAGTAGTTACTTCTTTCTTGGTAATTTTTACTACGGGGGTGGGTTCCAGCCTTATGCTATGGTAATCGCCAAGTTTAACCTCAGGTTTGAGAGACACTACGGCTTTGAAAATCAAAGGCTCAGTTTGAGTAATCTCTATTTGTGGTCCTGAAATTGGTTCGAGTTCCTCAGACTCGATCGCCTGTTTATAAAGCTGTGGTATAAGATGCTCCAATGCCTCTTCCAGCAAATTCTTCTTCCCGATGTGCTGCACCAGAATAGCTCGCGGTGCTTTCCCTTTACGGAAACCAGGTATGGATACCTTATTAACCAGGTGATGATAAGCCTCGTCCAGTGATTTATCTAACTCACCGTCTTCAGCCTCAATAGTAAGGGCTGTCTGGCAACTCTCCAGTTTTTCCGTGCTTACTTTCATGTCTCATTCCCTGTCATTGTGAGTGAAGAACCTCGTGCTTTAACCTAAGGTTTAGCTCGTCAAGCTGGTGCTTATCAACGTAAGAAGGGCTATCTAACATCATATCAACGGCACTCTGATTTTTGGGGAAAGCAATAACCTCTCTTATGTTACGCTCCTTGGCCAATAACATCACCAAACGGTCTAGCCCTATGGCAATACCGCCATGGGGTGGTGCTCCATATTCCAGTGCCTCTAAGAGACCTCCGAATCGGCTTTCCGTTTCTTCTTTACTGTAACCAAGGAGGTGAAAGATTCGTTCTTGAAGCTGCCGATTGTGAACCCTGATGCTGCCGCTGCCAAGTTCAACACCATTGCACACTGCATCATAGTGCCGACCATAGACCTTGGCTGGTTCCGTATCAATAAGCGGCAGATCTTCTCCCCGAGGAGCTGTAAACGGATGGTGCATAGGTTCCCAACGACTCTCAGCCTCGTTCCACTCCAAAAAAGGAAAATCAACTACGAAGACAAAGGCCAATTGTTCAGCATCAGCTAGATTGAGCCGGCTTGCCATCTCGCGGCGCAACTCATCCAGTGTTTTGTTAACTACCTCCAGTTTATCAGCCACGATGAGTAAAAGGTCACCAGGCTTTGCTTCGAATCTAGCGGCGATTTCCACCAATTGGCGAGGAGCTAGATATTTGGCAGCTGCCGATTTTACGTCATCCGAAGTTATTTCCTCTCCTGTAAAAGCCATGGTCACTAAACCTTGGGCACCATAGCTCTTTGCCAAATTTATCAATTCATCAAGCTGATGGCGAGTATAATGACCACAGCCCGGGACACATATTCCTTTCACATTGCCACCAGAGTTGATAGCCGAGTGGAAAACCTGAAACTCAGTGTCGGTAGCGATATCAGATATGTCCTTAAGCTCCAGGCCAAACCTGATATCCGGTTTATCCGTACCATACTTCTCCATCGCTTCTTTATAGGAAAGGCGGGGAAAAGGTTCTAATAATCGCATATCGGGTTTAATAGTCTTCACAAGTGAGGTGAAAAGTTCTTCCATGAGTTGCAATATGTCCTTCACTTCGATGAAACTCATTTCTATATCAAGCTGGGTATGCTCAGGCTGACGGTCTGCCCGGAGGTCTTCATCTCTGAAGCAACGAGCTATCTGAAAGTACTTGTCAAACCCGGCTATCATGAGGATTTGTTTGAGCTGCTGTGGAGATTGAGGAAGAGCGTAAAACTTGCCGGGATGGATACGACTGGGCACAAGGTAGTCCCGGGCTCCCTCTGGCGTACTCTTAATCAAAATAGGTGTTTCGATTTCAACAAACCCCTTAGCGTCGAGGAAGTCACGAATGAATTTTATCGCCCTGTGCCGCAATAGAAGATTGTCCTTCATCCTCGGTCTCCTAAGGTACAGGTAGCGGTTTTTCAGGCAAAGCGATTCTTCAATATCTTCATCTTCACTTATGTAAAACGGTGGTGTTTTCGATGGATTAAGGATGACAGCCTCTTTCGCTATGACTTCAATATCTCCAGTAGCCAATTTGCGATTCTCCGTCCCTTTGGGGCGGGAAGCAACTTCTCCAGTAACCTGAATTACATATTCGCTACGGAGCGAACCAGCTGCCTCGTATGCCTCTTGTGATACCTGGGGATTGAACACCACTTGCACAATGCCTTCCCGGTCACGCAGGTCGATGAATACCTTCCCGCCATGGTCACGACGTCGGTGCACCCAGCCGGCTAAAGTCACCTTCTGTCCGGTATGGTTCTTCCTCAGTTCACCACAGTTATGGCTTTTGAGCAAACTGCACTCCTTTTCTGAATTGTCCATTATAGCCCATAAAAGGGCTTGCTTTCAATTTGGTTGAGTGAGAATTTATTGGCCGACGTCGCTATGTATATCTGTACCAAAGGCGGTCAACTATAACCGCTGGTTTAGGCTTGCGCCTCTGAAGACTGACTGATCCTTGTAATCGTGCCTTGTGAAACGGCGCATAATCTCTCTTCGCCCTCGCTAACTACGAATACATCACAACGGCAAACAGCCTGGGTCTTGCTTGAGTAGACGACTGTTGCTCTAGCAATCAAAGTGGTTCCTACAGCGGGCCTTAGATAATTGATCTTATACTCTGACATCACAACTGCTGGACCGAGAACACCTCCGCCCGCAGCTGTAAGGGCATTATCTGCAGCATAGCTAATTACACCGCCGTGCACAAAGCCGTGCTGCTGTTTCAGTTGAGGAGTAATGGGAATAGTCAGCTCAGCCCGCCCCGGCGAAAAACCTGTTAGTTCTGCGCCAACAAGCACACTGAATGGTTGTGACGCTACAGCCTCTTTTCCTAACTGCAACAAGTCATCCATGTCTGACCTCCGAGTATACGAAAAAGCCTATTGTATTATATTTTAGCTACTTGTTAGAGCATCGAGCCAAAAGTTCACGGCTCCGATAACCCTTGAAGAACGGATAACAAATCCCGCTGAGGTACATCACTACGAATTACTACTTTGCCAATATCCTGTAAGAGTACCCAGCGAATTGCTTTTCCCTTGGTCTTCTTGTCTAATTCCATAGCTCTTGCTATCCCAGTTAAATCCAAACCAGAAAAGCCCGTGGGTAAACCAAATTTCTGCAGTAGGGCTTGTTGGCGTTCCACTGCTGCTGGAGTCAAGAGACCCAATCGCTGACTGAGCTTAGCGGCTCCCATCATGCCGATGGCTACGGCTTCGCCATGAAGAAATCGCTTATATTGTGTAGTAGCCTCCAAGCCATGAGCAACGGTATGCCCATAATTTAGAATGGTGCGTTTCCCTTTCCTTTCTTTTTCGTCCTGGCTGACGACCTGAGCCTTGATAGCAGCGCTACGGGCAATAGCTCGGGTAAGTAGCTTCGGCTCCAGTTCTATCAACCTATCAACATTGCTCTCCAGGAACTCAAAAAATTCCTCATCAAGAATCAAGCCATGCTTAATAACTTCAGCCCAGCCTGATGTCAGTTCACGTTGAGGTAAAGTGGTAAGAGTCTGAGGGTCAGCCAAAACTAGGTTAGGCTGATAGAAGGCACCAATAAGGTTTTTCCCCTCAGGATGATTAATCCCGACCTTGCCCCCGATGCTAGCATCAACCATGGCTACCAAACTGGTCGGCACCTGTATCCAAAACATGCCTCGTAAAAATGTGGCAGCGACAAAACCCGCCAGGTCACCTACCATACCACCACCCAGGGCGATGATAATATCGTCTCGCTCCGCTCGGTGTTCAACAAGGAAATCGTAAATCTTGAGAGCATAGTCCATACTTTTTGTTTCTTCGCCCGGTGGCACTACAAAGGAATTAACGGTAAAGCCAGCGTCCTTGAGGATTCCCTCAACTTTACCGCTATAAAGAGAGAAGACATTCTCATCGCTAATTATGGTGGTAGTGCCAGATAGAGCAGCTTGCTTCATTTTCTCACCAAGCTTCTCCAATAAACCATAGCCAACAAAGACAGGATAACTTTGAGTCACAGTCTCCACCAAGCATGCTATATCCCTATCATTGTCATTGCGAGGAGCGTAGCGACGAAGCAATCCCGAAGCCCTTACTACCTCCCTTGCTACTTCACTGATGCTTAAGCTGTCAGTATGGATTGTCCAATCAACATTGGCATAGTAAGGCTGCCGGGAGGCTTTAAGCTGTCTGATGTGTTCCAAGGGGTTATCGGTAGTCAAAAGTGGACGAACTTCGGTCTCNGGACTATCAGCAGCCTCACGGAACAAGCGTTCATAGATTGTCTCAGGNTTAGCCTCNAGNCAAATAATCAACCCGGTCCTGGCAAGCAACTCATAGTTTTGCGGGTCAACTATGGCACCACCGCCAANAGCTATGACTGTTTGCCTTTGCTGGCAAGCTTTTCTAACCATCTCACGTTCCAGTTCCCTAAACCTGGCCTCTCCATTCTGACGAAAAATNTCAGCGATAGGCTTGCCCGTTCGTTTAACTATCTCATCATCGGTATCCAGGAAATTCCAGTCTAATCTCCGGGCTGCCTCCTTGGCCACCATAGATTTACCGGTGCCTGAGAAACCCGTAATAACGAGATTGGTTATTCGCCTGTCCAATTCCATCTAGTTATTTAAGTCAGTATATTTAAAAATTGGGATTAGAGCAAGGATATCTTATAAGCATTGACAGCACACTGCCAGAATTGTACTATCAAATTAAAAGCCATCGAGATTAAAACGCGCTTATAACCAAAGCATAATGCAATGCTAACTCGAATCGGAGGTGTACTATGAACATTGGCAAAGGAATAGAGGATAACATCAAGAGGTTCGGCGAATACGAAAGCGTTTATTTCGAAGGTAGATGGTACACAAATGTTGAGACAAATCACAACGCCAACCGATTGGGAAATGCGCTCAAGGGACTTGGTATCAACAAAGGGGACCGAGTGGTGGTCCAATTACCTAACAGTCCGCCCGTGTTTTCTGCTTTCCCCGCTATATACAAGATCGGCGCTGTCGTCGTTCCCTTGAATCCACTGCTGCGCCCTGACCAGGCCGCCTATATATATCGCGACTGCGGAGCCAAAGCTATTCTCACCAGCTCAGATTTTCTGGACCGCATACTAGAGGCACAGAAACAAGTCCCCAGTTTGCAGCATATACTCGTCACAGACCGGGATGATGTTGCAGGCACCATCTCATATCGTAACATTATGTCAACAAATTCTGAGCAACTGACGATTGAAGAGACCGATAATGACGATGTTGCCGCTTTAATATACACTGCCGGTACCACAGGACCCCCCAAAGGGGTGATGCATACGCATTACTCACTTCATATCAACGCCCTTTTCTTATACGAATACGTTCTCGTTCACAGCTCCCTGACTATACAATTAGACAGCCGTGAGTTTAATCCCAAAACTCTGCAATTCAATGAAGTCACTCAAAAAGTTTCCGGTGTAAATCGAGGGATGGTCAGCCTAGCAGTGCTCCCTCTATCACACTCCTATGGCATGGCATTGAGCAATACTAGTAACTTGGTAGGTGGAAAAGCAGTCGTGCTACCGTGGTGGAATGTCGAAGAGGCGCTGAAAGCCATTCAATCATTCCGGGTTACTCAAATGGCAGCAGTGCCCACCATGTACATCCAGCTATTAGAGTTCCCTGAGCTGGACAAATACGATTTAAGTTCGCTTGAAAGTTGTGTTTGTGGGGCTGCACCACTGCCTGTGGAAATAGCCTTGAAGTGGAAAGAAAAGGTGGGAGTGGATATTAGAGAGGGATGGGGCCTAACCGAATCAGGAGCCACCACTACAGGACAACCGGCTGACCTTCCACCCAAGTATGGCTCGATTGGTAAGTGCCTCCTGAAATGCAACACCATAAAAGTCTTCGACGATAAAGGTCAAGAGCTTCCACCAGGTCAGCAAGGCGAGATAGTAGTGAAGGGACCTACATTGATGAAAGGTTACTGGAACTTGCCTGAGGAAACAGCCAAGACTATCAAAGACGGCTGGCTTTATACAGGCGACATAGGTTATATGGACGAGGATGGCTATTTTTATATTACCGCTCGTAAGAAGGACATCATTATCAGAGGTGGAGAAAACGTATCGCCAGCGGAGGTCGAGGAGGTTCTACTACAACATCCAGCAGTCGCAGAGGCAGGTATCGTAGGCATCCCGGACGCTGTATATGGGGAAGAAATAAAGGCTTTTGTGGTTGTAAAGTCTGGTGAACATGTAAATGAAGAGGAATTGATTGCCTTCTGCAAGGACCGCTTGCCTACCTTCAAACGACCAAAAAAGATGCAATTTGTAGAATCCCTGCCCAGGAACTTGTTAGGCAAGGTATTGAGAGCCGAACTACGCAAGCTCGGTTAATTTTGGGTAGCGTGACTAGAAACTGAAGCTTATCAGGATTTTCCGAGACAGGCAATCACTCTTGCGAAGCGAAATCCTGGACCACTAATTAAGTTAAGTATAGACGACTTTAAGAAAGTCAAGAGTTATAAACAGTAATGGGTTCTTAAGAAATGCAGGATTTTCCCTGGCATAAAATTTACAGAGAAAGAGAAATACCTGTAACACTGCAACCTTATCCGGAGGAACCCTCTCATTCTTTCCTGGATCGTGCGGCCAAACTCAACACTGACGGAGGTTGTGTCCAGTTGGGTCTAACGCTTCGCTACCGGGATATAAAAGCTCATGCAGACAGGTTGGCCAACGCTCTCACCTCGAGGGGGATATCTAAAGGAGATAGAGTGGTGACCATGCTTCCTACGTCGATACAATTTGTTATCGCCGATGCGGGGATATCCAAAACCGGAGCAGTTCATATTCCTTGTAACCCGCTTGAACCCCTTGATTCACTCGCCAAAAAAGTCATAGAGACTTCGCCAAAATTATTAATATGCCTGGTCGGTGAAGTAGAAAAAGCCAGGTACTTGTTGCAGGAAACGCCTCTCAACCAAGTTATAGTAACGCGACTCGAGGATTACTCCTCAACTCCGCCTCCTTCCGTAGAGATTCCCGGTGTTGAATTGTTGATGAAGGTAATAGAGCAGGCTCAACCAGTTCCCCCCTCTATTATTTATGAGT
>JGI2171J19970_10001429_pt1 | contig 13440 bp, 13 predicted proteins | sample DeeMarSWOR324_28_FD_19970 | JGI IMG/M metagenome (IMG submission 19970) | reverse complement strand
ACGTTCTCAAATATTGGATAAATGATCCCACACAATAACTCATTTTCGAGTAATAACTCAGTTTCGGGTGACTCATCCCCCGAAGTCTTGACAACCCCTTTAAATGAAAAACTATTTATTGAGTGAATTCCATAAAGGCTCATGAACAGAGGGACAGCTTTACCCATTGGAGTAGTTGTGATTTCAGCTATCCTGATAGTACTCATGCCATTCCTGGACAGGGGACCAGCTGAAGAAGATTACGTGTACGTGGAGGAAGAAGAATTCGCCCCTTTAGAAGCACGGTTCGGGCTGGATAAACCCTTGGTTGAACAGTGGTTCTATGCTTTTCAACAGGAAGGTGAAGAAGTAACTATAGAACAGAAGTTGATTAAATCCTCATTGATTTCTTTAGAAGTTGACAGCTACCAGAGAACCTTCACCCGCATAAGGGAGATCATTACCGTCTATAATGGATATATGTCTGATTCTACTGAAAAGGATGACGATGGCAGGAAATACGGGTATGTCATTGTCAGGGTTCCACAAATTTATTTTGACGATACCATTGAGGAGATAAAGACCTTGGGAAACGTAGAGGAAGTAAAAACCACAGTCACAGATGTCACAGAAGAGTACGTAGATCTTACAGCACGGCTCAATAACTTGAAAAAGCAGGAAGAAAGGTACTTAGAAGTATTAACAAAGGCCGTCACTGTAAAGGAGATATTAGACGTTGAAAACCAGTTAGAGAGAATACGGGGGGAAATAGAAAGCTATGAAGGGAAGATACGGTACCTCGATGATAGTATAGACTATGCTACTATCCAGGTGAACCTAAGAGAACCCAAGACAGAAAAAATGGAAATTGGGTTAAAAGATGCTTTTAAAAGAGGGGGACAAGGGTTTTTCACAGCGTTGAGAGCTGTAATCATCTTTTTGGGGTATGCCATTCCTGTGGTTTTCATATGTGGATTAATAGCTTTGGGAGGAAGGGCTGTCTACAAGAGGTACTTTGAAGTGCACAAGTAACCTTTTAAACTGGTTAACCCATTTGAAAAGCTTCCCAAGAGGATATAATTATAGTAAGAGGTATATTGAGGGTTCTCGTTTGTTACACGTGTAACAATTTTTGGTTTTTATTACAACAGGAAATGAAACTCTAACATCTAAATTCATGGCAATCTCGTAATTGTTGCAGCCACTTCAAGTGCTTAACTCCTACAGTCTCGTGTGCATGTCATCAAAAGAGTAACCTTTAAAAGAATGTGTCGAAACTAATACTGATGAACGTTTCATTGATCATACCTGCTTACAATGAAGCTGACCATCTGCCTCACCTTTTGAACTCTGTACCATCTACTGTGAATGAGATCATTGTGGTGGATGATGGCAGTACAGATGAAACACCTACCATTGTCCAGAATAATGGAGCTGTCCTGGTGAAGCATCCTGTCAACAAGGGGAAAGGAATTGCCATGGTGTCAGGGATCAAAAAAGCGACTGGCGATGTAGTAGTTTTCATGGATGCTGATCTGCAGCACCACCCCGAAGATATCAACAGAGTGCTAACTCCTGTCCTTGAGGGGCATGCAGACCTCTCCATTGGAGTGAGAACCCTGGGTTCCCGGAAAGAGATGCCTCCTCAGAGGCGGTTCACCAATTTTTTGGGGAATCTACTGGTGTTTTTGAGAACCTGGAAGTGGATCAGTGATACACAATCTGGATTCAGAGCAGTTCGGAAGGAGTACCTTGACAAAATGACGTTCAAAAGCCAAAGATACGAAATTGAAATTGAAATGTTGATCTGGGCGTCAAAATTAGGGATGCGCATTCAGGAAGTGCCCATCAAAGTGAAGTATGGTGAAGAGAAATCCCACTGGAAGGTGAGGAATTTATTGCGAGTCTTCAAGATTCTGTATTAGGAGGTTTAACCATGGAAATCTTAGAGTATGTTAAAGCTCATGAAAAATGGAGAAGTGAGTGTATTAACCTGATTGCTTCTGAAAATATATCATCCAAGACCATGGACAGAGCAGTGTGTTCCGGGTTCATGCACAAGTATGCAGAAGGCTGGCCGGAAAACAGGTACTACCAGGGATGTCCATACGTGGACAAGGCTGAATTGCAGGGGAATTCCTACTTTTATCAGTTATTTGAGCCTGATTATGTGGATTTGCGTCCCATATCGGGGGCCACTGCGAATATTGCCATGTTCTTTGGGCTGACCAGGCCGGGCGATACCCTCGTGAGTCTGCATACATCCACGGGAGGGCACATCAGCCACGCACAATTTGGTGCTGCCGGGTTGCGAGGGCTGAATGTGGAGACCTTCCCGTACGATAATGAGGAAATGAATATTGATCCAGATAAGACCTGTGAATTGGTACGAGAGAAAAAGCCGAACCTTATCGTGTTTGGAGCCTCTCTCTTTCTGTTCCCACATCCCGTAAGAGAGGTAAAAGATGCTGCAGAAGAAGTAAACGCTCTCATTACTTACGATGCAGCTCACGTTTTAGGATTGATAGCAGGAAAGCGGTTTCAGAATCCGTTCAAAGAAGGTGCCAAAATTATTACCAGTTCCACCCACAAGACGTTTCCTGGTCCCCAGGGCGGGGTCATCATGATCAAGGGGCTGGAACAAGAGAGAGCAGCTAACCTACAGTGGGCCACCTTCCCGGGAGTGATGTCGAACCACCACTTGCACCACATGGCTGCCAAGGGGATTGCTGCTGCTGAAATGTTAGAGCACGGAGAAGCGTACGCAGATCAGATTATCAAGAATGCACGAGCGTTCGCTCAAGCTTTGCATGAAGAAGGGTTTGCTGTGGCGGCAGAAAACAAAGGGTTTACTGAGTCCCACCAGGTGGCTTTGGACTTCAAGGAGTTCATCGGGAAATGGGCAGCACAAACGTTAGAGAAGGCCAACATTATCACCAACAAGAATTTACTGCCGTGGGACCCGGTGGAGAACTCGGACAATCCGTCAGGAATGCGGCTGGGGACGCAGGAGATGACCCGGGTGGGCATGAAAGAGTCAGAAATGACGTACATTGCAGAGTTGTTCAGGAAGGTTATTTTAGAGAAGAAAGATCCAGAATCGGTGAAAAAGGAAGTTTCTGAGTTCAGAAAGGACTATCAGAAAGTGCTGTACAGTTTTGATGAATAGCTAAGAAAAAGAATAGACAAAAACAAAATAGAACCAGAAGGGATACTATGAGAAGTGACAAAGAAATTTCAGAACACATCGAAATGATGAAAAAACGGGAGATGCCCACGTGGGTGTTGAAAGGTGATCTAAACTACGAAGCCATCGAGGATGATTTGCTCGATTTTGTCACGTGGTTGCTGGAGATTGGATAATCACTGTGTGTTGTTGAGTTCCAGCTCATCTCTGTGCTGAAATTCTCCACACTTCCTGACACACAGCCGGACCTGGTCTACTCGAGATGGTTTCCTGCAGTAGAATACAGGACCATTATGCTGGTTTCCTCTCTTTTCTGCAAAGAGACACCCGAAATCGATTCTCCCGAAGTCATCTTCCATTCGGTGAGAAATTTCTTCTTTAGTACTCACTTCTACCAGAGTGGTATCTTCCAAGGCGTGGATGCGGTGTTTTGTTCCTGGCTCAAATCGTAAGGTTTTCCCTTCTTCAAAGATGTATTCCATATCGTTAATGATGCAGTAGATTTTCCCTTTCAATACGAAGAGAGTCTCCTTTTTTTCATCATGGTAATGGTAAGACAGCCGTTGATCTCGTTGAATTTCCAGAATTTTCCCTAAGTAGAAGTCATCTTCAGCGAACGTGATCTCCTTTCCCCAGGGTTTCTCGACTACACGCTGCATATATATTTCATCATGGTAAAATATATAAAGGTTTCTATAGGGGGATGTTTGTGTTAATTCTGTTACACGTGTAACAGGGTGATCCATATCTTTTTTTAGTAATGTTTGGAGTTGATTGATAATTATAGAAAATTATGTGCTCTCTGGTATCGATAACAAATTCTTCAAGTTACTTTTACAACTGTTTAAAGGAACGGGCCGCGAGGGATTTGAACCCCCGACCCACAGGTTAAGAGCCTGTTGCTCTACCAGACTGAGCTAGCGGCCCATCTTTTTATGGACTATCTTCTATAAAAACCTTATGGTAGAAGGAAGGTGTCAAATCTGTCGTTTGTTACACGTGTAACATCGGGTGAATTTATCTTTATTGACGGTATTTGATCAACAAAAATAATTTATGGATTCAGAAAGGTTCTATCCACCGAAATATTAACAACCTCGATAGAAATAACCAGTTCAGACAGAGTAGTAATTCAAACGACAGCCTCAAAACTTTAATTAATTCTGCTTTCATTCTCTCCCTGTGGTTACGTGAATGCTGGATCCATTAACCGCATAAACATTAAATGGTACAAACTGGATGTTACCCTTAAATGCTCAAGAAGGAGCATTACCTTTCCAATGGTCATAGATGAATTCTTCCAGGGTTTGTACGGTTTGAGACTGCCATCTACATCAAATTCAGGTTTTCCAAACAGATCAACAGCTCCTCTCATTAATGGATTCCCCATAGGGTTCAACCCCATCTTTAGAGCTCCTACCCAGTCCACAGCTACAAAATTCTTGCCTCCTATAATTGTTTTGGTGTACTTTGGTCGTTCCAGGACACATCCATTCATGCTGTCACTGCTCCAGAACGCATCAATAAAGGCAAAATCTGGTGGAAAATTTCTCAACACATCCATGGTGGCCTGTTCCCACCCTATAGTCTGATGGTATTTCTTGTATTTACTCTGGCACGGTAAGGTGCCAAACATGTTCTTCATGGACAAGGTGTATGAACAGACGATGTGGGTTTTGTTCTTCTGAAACGAGATTTTGTAATCTGCATTCTTCCAGGTTTTTCCTACAAAATCCTTTCCTAATTTTCCTTGATAATCGTACGGTTCTGCTTCTTCTGTCAAATCCACCACATTATAGGTGGAGGTGTAACCTGCAATTTTAGCCACATGGTTCACTGTTCGTTTCGGAAACCAGTCTGTATACATATTTCTGGATTCGACAAGGGTCACTGCGTATCCTTCTTCTTTTATTCGCTTTGCCAAATGCTCCACCAGTTCAGGGTCTGTTACAACATGAGGGTGGTCCCTATGGTAGAACATCATGATGTTAGGTTTTATGACAATTGAAAAATCTTTTTTGCTTTTTCCAGTTTTTTCTAGGGCGTCTTTTACATTTTGAAAGAAAAAGGATTTTTCTATAACACTGTCCAGAGCTTTAAATTTGTTGTCATTTTCTGCAACTGCAACTGTCAACCTCATAATATCACTCCTGTTGAATTGTTATACGTGACAAAGTATATGAATTTTTCGGGAGAGGGAGGGGGGCTATGAATCATTGGGTGTTTCTCTCAACTTTGTTACACGTGTAACATTTTGCTGGGGCTTATCAATTTTTTGGGGATTTTACAATATTAAAAGAGATTGAAGATTTTGAGCACCTGAAATATTGAAAACACCGGGAGAGGCGGCTAACTTTCTGTGCTGTAAGAATCTATAGCCCGTTTGCAGTAATAACCAATAAAATCAACCTTTTCTTTACTGGAGTGCTCCAACTAAGAGTGATAACATTTATATGTGAACCCTCCTCATGTATACAAACTGAAAAAAGGAGGTTACTTTAATGAATGTTAAAGAAGCCATATTGACGAGAAGAACAGCACGAGAGTTCACAGATGAACGAGTACCAGATGATGTACTGCTTGACATTCTGGAAACAGCAAAGTGGGCCCCTAGTCCGGTGAACAGCCAGCCGTGGCGATTCATTATTATCAAAGATAAGGAAACCTTGAAGAAGCTGAGAGAGTACGCTAAATACGGGAAGCACCTTTTAGATGCTCCCATGGCCGTTGCAGTGGTGGTTACCCACATAGAGGGATTCCACTGGTACAATGAACTTGAAGAGAACAAGTACGCTGGCGCAGTGGTGACTGCAAATTTGATGCTTGCAGCATGGGAAAAAGGTGTTGGAACAGGCTGGGTTTCCATTGAACGGGACAAAGTAAATGATATTCTGGGAGTGCCTGCAGATCATACTGTGATCACCGTAATGCCTATCGGATACCCTGTAAAGACAGAACCACACAAAGAGGATGAGAGAAAGCCTGTAGAATGGATGATTTTCTCTGAGAAATTTGGTGAACGGTTCCCCCGTCTTGATGCGGGAAAAGTGAAAGAGAAGTGGAAGAAATAATCTTTTTTATTCTTTTTATGTGTTGACAAGGCTGAAGAGTGCATTATTTCCAATGAAAAGGGTGTTCCTGTCAAAAAGTTGTGGAGATTTTGATAGTGTGAGGCGAAGGATATTTGATTATAAATCAGAGGATTTGCTGATTAACCACACTCAAATATACTGATACGATTTGCTAGCAGACTATAGGTTGAACCTCTGAATGTGACCTGGGCTTGTGGATTTTGTAAAAAGTCATGGATTTTTATAAAGGAATGGGCATGACAATATCTGCTAGGGTAATGATCAACCAGGGATTGTACACGATAGTGTTTATAATTCCTGATAACGCTTTTTCATTTCAATTGCTGTGAAATCGTTTATTCGGGCCCATGTCCGCGGCTTTTTGAATATTTATATCCAGTTCTTTGGTGACTTTCGGGTTCTTTCTGCGAGGTGGAGGGGCCTGACGCGGACCCTGCTTTCTGTTCAGGGGCACCATACTCAGGAGTCCATAAATAGATGGGTTCTTGTTAAACCATGGGCTAGTAAACTCTTAAATAGTTATTAGTTATACAACTATTGTGAAATCAATAAAAAAAGGAATAGTCCCCTTGTTAATCATTTGTGGGATAGTGTGTATTGGAATCCTCAATTTCAGATTCTCTTATTATACAGGTTCAGAATCTTTATACCCTTCACAAGAGTACTCTAGAGATTTTGAGGATTTTCGTGACATTTTGAGCATTGAAATAACGTATACCGCTCATAATTCAGAATTTGTCTACAGGTTCTACAAAGTCACAGCCATTGACAATGTATACTACAGTAACACAGGAGAGAAGATCTATCCGTATGTAATTCATCTTCTCGCAGATAGTTTTACTGATTTTTATGAATCTGATTACCAGTATTCCTACAAAAACTTTTTCATGGCAGATTACCACCCACATTTTACTGTTGTTGTAACTCTTGCAAACGGAAAAGTGGTAACTTTAAAATCTGATTCGAGTTATCACTGTTTTATCCCCTGGAATATTGAATATGATGGTAGATCATACGTTCAGTACAATGGGAAAATTCCTTCAGCCTTACTGACATTGTTGGCAAAGATAGACAAAGAATGGGCATCTTATGACAAAGAAATCCACTGGGGGTGCTACCCGGCAGCAGTTCCAGAGAAATACTCTGAAGAATCTTTGACCTTTCCAGTAACAGAATACGTACTAACTCCAGAAGAAGAACGTGGAATAACTCACATCCTCTGGAAAGTAGACTTCCAGAATGCTGTGGGGAGACCTGTTTATATAAACGGAAAAGTCTTTTTCATTACAGAGAATCAGTTAGTTGCACTTGATGCGCAAACTGGAGAAGTACTATGGGAATACATATTTGAACAGGGAAAAAAAGCCCCTTCCCACATGTTCCAAAAAAATGTAGTCATCCATGATGGAACAGTGTACGTGGGTGCTCCTTCTTGGATGTACAGTCTGGATGGTGAAACAGGTAATCTCCTCTGGAAATACAAGACAAATACGCAGTATACCCCATTAGCACTTGCCGGAGATAACTTAATCGCACTCACAGGAGGAGTCATCTGCTTACACAAGGAAACAGGTGAAATACTCTGGGAAATAACTGACGACACGTGGAATGAAAAATTCTATTCTGATACCATCCTTTTAGAAGGCCTTAAAGAAGGTGATTCCTACCATGCATTAATAGATGCTAAAACAGGGAAGACAATCTGGAAGGAACCCCTCTTTGAAATCAAAAGTCCTGTTTACCACGATGGAGTCCTCTATTTTTCCAGGATCACAGATGGTACCTTCGTTTCTGTAGAGGTAGAAACCATGGAAGAGTGGTCATACTGGTATGGTAAGACTATAGTATATTTTGAAGTTTTTGAAGATAGAATTCTCTTGGTACTCTTCGATAAGGAAGGAAAATTCCTGGATTCTCTGCTGGTTTTGGATTTGAACAAATCAACACTCTGGAAGTATACCTATCCTCAAAAGGTTCTGTGGGAGTTTGGTTACACCATTGATAGTTCATTTTGTGAGGGCACCCTTTTCATTTCACGAGAAGGAGGGGTAATAGAAGCTTTTGATGCAGAAAATGGAGAGAAACAATGGGAGACTGAAGTGAGAGGAACTGAAATGACCAGTCTTGACGTATACGAGGGGAGAATATACGTATCTGCTAACGATGGCAGGTTGTACTGTTTAGAATTGGAGACTGGCAAAATATCTTGGGTAATTGTCACAGAAAATGGATTAGTAACCTTCCCTGAGGGTGCGTTAGTGTATGTTTCTCCAATTGAAGATGGGTTACTCTTTGTGGCTACCATGGAAGGTATCCTTTATGCAGTCGCTGGTTGACATCGTGGTACGTTATTACTGTTACTGTCCTGTGATATGCTACTAACCACTACCTTACAGTTAAATCAAATAATTCCATATCCTCCTGTAAAAGGATCTCGAAAGATGGACAAATGCGGTGGATAAAACGTGAATACCATAAAGAGGATAACCAAAAAGATGACAGCAGCTGCTACAGCCATGTTCCATGTGTGAGGGAGTTCCTGTAATATCAATATCTTGTAGCTGATTAATTGCCCCATTATGACAGCGACAACAAAAATGAGAATGTCCATCACCAGCGTATTATACCCTAAGAGAGCAGTATATGCGTAAAAGAGGACGACAATACTCAAGGGGATCACATAAATGCACAAACCTTTTGCAATCAAAAAGTTGGGTCTCTTCAAAAAGGGATACTCAATTAAAGCATAAAACACTGCTGGCCAGAATCCCAGTTTCAAATGCTCCCAAACGCTCTCGTTCACAGTGGCAATTAATGCGATAATCTTTGAATAGCCAGATAATTCAAAACCAAGATGAAGGAATGATCCCACAAGTACAATGAATACAATACCTACTAACTCCCACTGTATCGCCTTCATAGTAACCCTTCATAACATTCCAGGAGGATTTCATCCATAAATACATCTAACCATGCTTTCCTATACTCCTCCTGGGAGTTATATTCTTTTGGATCTACACCCTTTGAGTTAGCCTCAATCATGTTCCACCTTCCTTATGATTAAGGACGTCATTTTTTATTACTCACCGAGGTATATATGGTTTTTGGTTCTTTTGGATTGTCCAATTGTCAGTGTTTATCTCAATTTGTTACACGTGTAACAGGTTGTTGTTCTTTGTTTAGTATTGTCTGTAATTTTGATAGTAAAGACACCTAATTTTTAACACCCATTTGATAACCTTTGTGTAGAACCCTGTATGAGTTGTGAGAATAAAAGAAGCAACGTTACTACTTGCTTTTACAAAAAATCAAAACATTTATAAATATCGCATAAAAAAGAGAAGAAATCCAACATGCACGAAAGAGAATGATCAAGTTAGCATTCCTGAGATAATTGAATGAACAAGGAGGTGATCCAATGAAAACCCTTGTGGTGAGACCAGGGTCAGAAATCGTGGAAAAGACACTCAGAGGACCGTGGCCTCTAGAGCTTGCTCATCTCGAAAGATTGTACACAGAACCTGGCGAATTCTGCCGTGCATTTGTTCAGCACGCCACTATTGCGCATTCATCCTCGCTCGCTGTGGGAACTGTTCTCAAAAATCGAGGAGAACACGTTGAATACCTGGATATACCCCTTGAATTTGGAATACCATTAAGAGAAGAATCCAAGAAAAAAAGACGTGAAAAAATAAAGGAATATATTGCACAAGGAAAATATGATGTAGTAGGCATTTCGTGTACTACCACATGTGAAGGTGTAGCGACCCAAGGGGTTGCAGAAGCAGCCAAGCAATTAGATGTTCCTGTTGTTGTTGGAGGGTACCAGGCTGCATCTGCTGCGTACGATATGATGGAAAAGATACAGAGTATTGATGTTATTATGCTGTCTGATTTTGAACTCGTAGTTGAAAAGTTGTATCAATTCCTTGATGGTGAAATCCCAGTGAGTGCTGTGCCAAATATTGTATACAGGGAGAATGGGAGAATCCGTGGTTCAGAGAGAATACATATGAAAATTCACTCTGAAGATTTACCCAAGTATGACTACTCTCTGGTAGAGAACTATATACCCAACTATTCTTTGTTTGTGGTTGAAGCCAGCAGAGGATGTCCGTATGACTGTTCTTTCTGTCAGGAAAAAGTGGTGAGACAGTTGTACACAGTAAAAGATGCTGCAGTTGTGGTGGAGGAAACTATTGATACTGCGAACTATTTAGCTCATTTTAAAGATTCAGTCTCTCTTTTGTACAGTGATGCATTGTGGGGGGCTCATCCACAATGGGTGAAAGACTTTTGTTTACAGCTTGCAGAGAGAAAAGATGAGATTACGTCTGGATTCGGGTGGATTATTGAGAGTCGTATTGGTTGGTTCGATGAGGAAACATTGTCTTTAATGAAGAAAGCGGGATGCATGAGTATAGCTTATGGAGTGGAGTCTTTGAGCCCTAAAATGCTTGCAATAATGAATAAAACAAAAGATCCCCGTAAGTATATTACGTCGGTCTTTGACACGGTGGAGAAGACGTTAACCCAGGGTATACACACAGGGCTGCTCTTCCTTTTGGGAATGCCAGGGGAGACTCACTCCACTGTTGAGGAGACAATACATTTGATGAAGAAGTTACCTCTTGATAGTAAAATCCTTCATTACAGGATCAGTCTGCCAGCAGTGTTACCTGGAACTTTACTGGACAAACAAGTGCACGATCCTGAGGTTGTTGAAGAATATGGGCTAACCCTCCTCGGTGAGAACGATTGGGAGAAAGCGTACTTTCCACGGCATACGCTACTGTTTAATCCCTCTCGAGAGCTTTCAGCAGCTGAAATGACAGACATTTACCTGGACATTGTATCGGGAGCCTGTGGAATTCCTGTCTCCCTTGAAAAGAAACTTGAGGTCTTTGAAGAGGTGAGGACAATATTGGATAACGATGAAATTTCTCCTGCTCATGTAACGGAATTGGGCAGGTTTCTGGATTTTTCTAGGGGGTGGCCAGATATTCCAGAATCATGAAATATGAGATTACATCTGCTTTACCACACTGGTGGTTTACGTAAGGAAGTCATAACCTAATCTGGTCAGATACCGGGACATTGACTTTTCTCTCTCTTTTTTCCCACAATCTCCAAGTGGCGAGCAAACCCTACCAAAGACGTGTCATCGCAGTATCGTAGTTCCAGCTCCAGAATCTTTTCAAAGGTTTTTTTATCCTGTAACAAATTGTGTGCTATCTCTCTTGGGATAACAGAAAGAAATACCGGCTTTCCTCGTATTCTCACCACTTCAAACCCTGCATCTTCAAAGAGCTTTCGAAGGCTTTCTGGGGTGAAGTAGTGGATAGTAAACCCTGCCCGAAAAGAGGCAGACTGTGTCCTTAGAAAGTCTTCTAGTTCATCCACTCGGTTCGATGCAATAAACGTTGCTACTGCAGAGTACATACTGTCTACAGACGCTATGCAGAAACATCCAGGTTTTAACACTCTGTGAACCTCTTTGGCCGCTTTTTCTGCATCACCACAGTAGGAGAGAGGATCTCCCTGTACCAGAGCCATGTCAAATGTTTCATCTGGTAAACAGGACATGTTTGTAATGTCTGCTCTCTTCAATTCTACAGTGTGGATATTCCTCTCTTCTAATTTGAGTCTGGCCTGTCTCAACATCCCACGTGATATGTCTGTTAAAACAATAGAGTACCCTAATTCAGCTAACTGGATGGCCCATTCTCCTGTTCCTCCCCCTGCGTCCAGGATTACACCTGATTCAGGGAGAAACCGCTTGATATCATCCCAGGTGATTTCCTTGTACAATTGGAAAAAGGGGGTTTTGTACTCTCCATCGTAAAAAGGGGCCTTTTCATCGTAGTAGCGTTCAACGTCCATGGGAGAGCTCCTTTTTCAAGTGGGGGATCAACCCGCCGTCGTTGATAATTTCCATCACAAAAGGCGGCAGCGGGTTAACTGTATATGTATAAGACTTTCCAGAAGTTACATTAGTGATTTTGCCAGTTTCTACATTGATCTCCAGTTCGTCTCCGTGGTTGATTTCTGACGTATCCTCCAAAATCAAGGGAGGTAACCCCGAATTGATACAATTCCGGTAGTAAATGCGGGCAAAGGACTGCGCAACAATTACTGAGATACCTGCCTCTTTTAAGCAGGTAACTGCCTGCTCCCGGGAGGATCCACATCCGAAATACTTCCCTGCCACAACGATGTCTCCTTTTTTCACTAATTTTACAAAATCAGGGTCCAAATCTTCTAAAGCGTGTTGAGCCATCTCCTTTGGGTCCGTGATAGTATACGTGTACTTGCCGGGGAATATCACATCTGTGTTCACATCATCTCCGTATTTGAATACTTTCCCTCTCATTTAGACACCTCTGGGATCAGTTATTGTACCAGTTAGAGCAGAAGCTGCCACTGTCGCAGGGGATGCCAAATAGATTTCTGCTTCTTTGCACCCCATTCTCCCTCTAAAGTTCCTGTTAGATGAGGATATACACACCTCCCCAGGAGCTAGAGCACCCTGGTGGGCTCCCAAGCAGGGGCCGCAGTTAGGATTGCAAATGACTGCTCCTGCCTGTGCCAAATTGTAGATAATACCCATCTGTAGAGCGTCTAGGTACACCTCTGTGGAAGCAGGGATTACTAACAGCCTCACCGAATCTTTCACTGTCCTCCCCTTTAATATACTGGCTGCTTCCAGCAAGTCCTCAACCCTCCCGTTGGTACAGGTACCTAAGACCGCCTGGTGGATCTCTCTTCCTTCTACATCTGTCACTGGACTCACATTGTCCACTTTGTGTGGGCACGCTACCTGCGGTTCTAAATCTGATACACCAAAGGCAAAATTCTTCTCATACACTGCATTCTCATCTGCATTCAAAATGAGGTATTCCTTATCTGTTCTTTCGCTCAAATACGTCTTGGTCCTCTTATCAAAGGCCACCATCCCTGTTTTGGCACCCATTTCAGCAGACATGTTGCACAGCACCATCCGTGATCCCAAAGTCATGTCCTCCACCGTATTTCCACAGAATTCCACTGCCTTGTAGTTAGCACCATCTGCGCGTAATTGACCGGTAATATACAAAATGACATCTTTTGCTGACACTCTCTCAGGTAAATCCCCTTCAACAATGATCTTGAAACTTTCAGGGACTTTCAACCAGATCTTAC
>JGI2171J19970_10001425_pt1 | contig 13458 bp, 17 predicted proteins | sample DeeMarSWOR324_28_FD_19970 | JGI IMG/M metagenome (IMG submission 19970) | reverse complement strand
AGTAGTTGCTTCATGTAAGACAGGTTGTTATTATACTACACTATTGAGGAGTCAAGATGCGAAGTAGTTATATAGACAATAATTATGGTAATGTCTTTAAAGCCCTGATATTAGCGCATTTACCAAGCCTAGTAGTTGAGTGTGGAGTACTGGATGGGTATTCCACTTTTAATATAGCTTGGGCTTTGAGACATAATAGAGTGAACAGAGGAATTGAATCTACTTTTGTTGCTTATGATATTTGGGAAAACTATGAATATAATCATGGTGACTTTAAAGAAGTAGCTACCATGCTACGTGAGAATGGACTTCTCAATCACTATGTAAATCTTCATTACGGAAGAGCGTTTGATGTCCATAGTAATTTTCAAGATCGAACAATTGATTTTCTTCACATGGATATCTCAAATGATGGATCAGTACTAAAGAAGACTATGGTATATTGGGGGCCAAAAATTTCTCAAGGAGGTATTATAGCATTTGAAGGAGGAAGCAAAGAACGTGATAACGTAGACTGGATGACATCATATAATAAGAAACCGATAATTCCAGAATTGGAGAAATTACTGGATCATTCTAAAATTCCTGAATGGAGCTTCCAAGTGTTTAATGAGTTTCCTTCATTGACTTTAATTTTTAAGAGGTAATATATGGTTAAGAGAGCAGTAGACGAATTTCATATTCATTATGAAAAAAGTAGAATTTGGGAGAAGACAAAATGGCTAGGTGTTCCTTGCTGGAAGTTGCCGTTTGATGCTTTTGTTATTCAAGAGATCATTTGGAATCTGAAACCAGACTACGTTATAGAGACTGGTACGGCTAAAGGAGGATCGGCAGTTTTCTACGCTACCATTTTAGAGATCATAGGAAAAGGAAAAGTCTTGACATGTGATCTTACTTTACACTATAAAAAGGATATAGTTCCTGAGAAACTGAGAAAAAGAATTGAGTTTATTCCAGGTGGTAGCACTAATCCTCTGGTCTTTGAGAAATTTGAAAAGACAAGAGGAAAGAAGAATATAGTCATTTTGGATTCAGATCATAGATTTGAACATGTAAGACTAGAGATGTCTATGTACTCAACTCTTGTGCCTGTAGGCTCTTACATGATCGTAGAGGACACTCACGCTAACGGTCATCCTGTTCCTTGGAAATGGGGAGATGGCCCATACGAAGCAGTAGAGGACTTTCTTAAAATGCATGGTGAGGAATGGGAAGCAGACTTTTGGTGTGAGAAATACATAATGACCTTTAATCCAAAAGGTTATCTAAGGAGAGTGAAGTAAAATGGAAACTGTTTATCTAGTAGGACAAATTTCACCGAAATTTGAGATTACCTACCAATGGAGACAAAATGTTATTGATCGCTTTGAGGGAATTGATAAAATTCAATTCATTAATCCATGTGCAAATCAATTCAATAAAAATGTATTGAAGAAAAAGGTTTATGCTGTACATGCAAGAGGAAGACAAGAAGGAATTGATTTACTAGTTCCTAAAGATCGTACTTTCGTGGATAGATCTTCCATAGGTCTTGTTAATATGAATCAGTATGATCCTAATAAACCTTTGCTTGGTTCTTTCTTTGAATTGGCATGGTATTATGATAGTCCTGATAAAGCGGTAATTGGGTTTGCAAACAATTTGAATGACTATCTCTGTAAACATCCATTTGTACAGCAAGCGGTTAATGTTTGGGTAAATGATGAATATGAAGCTTGTGATTTGATAGAGAAATATTTTGTATGAAAACTATTTGTGTTAATATTTCCACTTATCAAGGATCACAAGATATTGTCTATATTGGAAGACCTAGTAAATGGGGAAATCCTTTCAAGGTAGGCAGAGATGGGAACTATGAAGAGTGTAAGGAAAAATATAGAGAGTACATAAAAAATAGGAAGGATCTTCTTGATTCTTTATCAGAGATTAAAGGTTGTGCTCTCGCTTGCTGGTGTAAACCAAAACCATGTCACGGTGATATACTAGTAGAATTAATCGAAGAAGATCCTTGGGAATTATTTTTGGAGGGTATATGAGAGAAATACCAATGTTTAAGGTAGCTATGAATCCTTCCGTTGATGAGACTCTTCTTCCAGTACTGCATAGTGGCTGGATAGGACAAGGGCCGAAAGTGGCAGAATTTGAAGCTCATCTTTGGAAAAAGTTTAACAATCCTAATGTGTTAACTTTATCCGCTGGTACTCATGGATTGAGTCTAGCTCTACGTTTAGCAGGAGTGGGTCATGGAGATGAAGTAATCACTACTCCGTTAACTTGTACTGCTACAAACATGCCTATTATGATGCATGGAGGTAAGATAGTATGGGCTGACATTGCTAGTGATTTAAATATAGACTGGGCTTCTATCAAAGAGAATATTACTAGTAGAACAAAAGCTGTTATGTTTGTCCATTGGGGAGGATATCCTTGTGACTTGGAAGAGATCTATAATATTGCCAAAGATCATCAATTAGCGGTAATTGAAGATTGTGCTCATGTTTGGGGATCTAAGTATAAAGGATCTACAATAGGAGATTGTGAATATTCTGATTATGCAATGTTTAGCTTTCAAGCTATTAAGCATTTGACTTGTGTTGACGGAGGAGCCTTATGTATGAGAAATAAACATGACTATGACAGAGCAAAGCTATTGCGCTGGTATGGAATTGATAGGGAGTCTCCAAGAAAAGAAATGCGCTGTGAAGAAGACATTGCAGAGTGGGGATACAAATATCATATGAATGATGTCAATGCTACTATAGGAATGGCTAATATGAATCTGGCTGATAAGAACGTGGAAATTGCCAAAGACAATGCCATGTACTATGAAGACATGATCAATGATATTGATGGAATAGAATGTACTCAAATAGCTCCTGATAGAGAATCTTCCTATTGGCTTTTTACAGTATTAGTAGAAGACAGAACTTCTTTTGCTCATATGATGGGAAGTAAAGGAATTGCAGTATCCAGAGTGCATGAAAGAAATGATAAACATACTTGCTTTAGAGAATCAAAAAAAGATCTTCCAATGCTTGAGTCCATAATGAACAAGATGATTTGTATTCCTGTGGGATGGTGGGTGAGCAGAGAAGATAGAGAATACATCATAGATGCTATTCAAGGAGGATGGTAAAATGTTAGGAACACCAGTAAATAAAAAATTATATGATCTTATCGGTCAAAAGGTAACTCTTAATGATCCTACCGCTGGCCCAGTATTGGTAGAAATAAAAGATATCGAAAACGGTCAAGTGATATACGAAGCTGAAATTGATGGAACTGTGGGATCTCTGGATGTCACTTTGTTTGTAAAACTAATGGAGAAGTAAATGAAAGTTTTCAAAGAGGAGACTTATAGAAGTAAACCACTTGTCAACATGACAGATGATATGGTAAGAATAACAATTAACTTACCTATTAATCAATGGAGAAAAAATAAGCAAAGATTCATTGAGCTATTACACAAAATTAGGATAGGAAAATGAGTAGATGCATGATTTATTTTTTAACATCAAAACCAAGAAACTTGAAAAGAGCGAGTTTCCGAATTTAAGAGTATTAATATTTTCTAATCCTCTGGTTGTGGATAAAATCAGCAAGGAGTTTTTGTTCTACAAGGATAGTGGTTTCATCTGTACCAAAAATCTTCTAAGATCATTACCTAGTAATTGGAAATTCGATTGGGTTATTCCAGATAAAATAAAAGATACTGAATGGTTTTTAGAATCCAACAAAAATGTTAGAGTCATTGGGTATCCCTATTCTACAAGCATCCATCAAAACAGATATGAATTCTATGGTAATATTCTACGAAAGGAATATCCATACACAAAAGATATTGATATAGTAATAAACAACCAGCCAGAGATCTCTGCAAATATTCATACATTTTTTTATAATCAAAGAAGAGATTTGCCTATTATTATATCCTACTATCATTGGATTGACTGTGAGAGATCCAGAAAATTTTCTTCCGCTTTAGGTGGATATTTCTGGAGACAGTATGATGGATTTTTGAAATCTACTTTTAACTTATTTCATTCTCCATATGCCTTTGAGCTTTTCAAAAAAGAAGCAAATGGAAATCCTGTTGACGCTTCTAAAGTAAGATACTTCAATCCACCACCTAGTGTTTTCGGTCAAGAGGAAATTAATCTTCCAGACAAAAAGGTTATACTGTTCAATCATAGACTGAATAACTCTACCAATTGGAAATTCTTCTTCAAGGCTATGGACTCCTTATATCAGAAGAGAAAAGATTTTTGCGTGTGGATTACAGATACTAAAATTTCAGATTACGACACCGTTAAAAAACCATATGTGATATCAAAAACTCTAAAAGATGAATCATATGGATATCTGATATCAAAGTCTTGGGTATCTGTATGTACTCATTTAGATTACTCAACGTGGAATATGGCTATAATGGATTCTATTCTCAATGGATGTGCAGTAATACTACCATCTACGGAGGATGATTTTTATAAGTCATTTTTCGGAGAAGGAAATTTTTACCATAATTTTTCAGATCTGGAATACATACTTGATAGACTTCTGGATGATCCTGTGGCTGTAGAGGATATTCTGGAAGAGCAGAGAAGAATAATTTCTAAAATAAAACCGCTTGACAATATAGTTGATGATATAGTAAAGGTTATATCAGATGAAAGAGATATAAAAAAATATGATGAGGTATACAGTTATATAAAAGAAAAAGGAAAATGTTATAAGAAGGACTTTGTAAATAAATTTTGGTCATTCCATGTCAATTCTAACTTCCTTCCTATTAGATGGAAGCTGTTAATGGAAGACGATATAATAGATAATAATTTAAAAACAGAAACTTTATATGAGGTAGTGTAAAATGACAGAACATCCAGCATTAAAAAATCTATATGAACAAGTTATAAACGGTTTCTTCCAATGGGAGAGATGGGGATTACTAGGTGTGCTTTCTGATTACGTTCTCAATTATGTTCATGGAGACATCATGGAAATAGGTTGCGGAGAGTCCTCTATTTTTCTCTCTCAGTTGGCAGAGAAGTATAACAGGAAATGCTACCATATTGAATACTCCAAGAGCGGAGTGGAGAATATGCAGAACACCAAAGGGTATTTCGGAAAGAACTCTCAAGTATTCAATATGAAGTCAGAGGAGTTTTTTAAAGCTCTTCATACTGCCGATATAGGTTATCCAAACTTGGCTTTAGGTTTTATTGACGGAGATCATAGCTATGAAGTTGCTACCTATGACTTTGAAGAGATGGAGAAATACCTAGTTGTTGGTGGATATATATTCATACATGATACTTTACCTCCTACAGAAGAATGGAAGGTTCCAGAAAAATGTGGTACGGTCTACAAACTACGTGAGGATCTAGAAGCCGAAGCATGTTTATTTAAAAACAACGGAGGTAACATAGAAGTGTTTACTTTCCCTAGATCAGCATTTGACGTGGGTTTAACAATGGTTAGGAAGATTGATTAGTTATTCCTCATCCTCTTGTAAGCGTCTTCCCATGCTTTAGGTGGAGTAAGTCCACCACCTATGGCTTTTGTTTCTACGTCATCATTGAAGACAATGTACCTAGCCTTGTAAGGAACAAACTTACATTTAGCAGTAGGATGTATTTTCTGCACAAGTGCCTTTCTTGATTCGTTATCCTCTTCCTCATCTATTTTCCTTATTCTGAAATAGACACCCATCATGGAAGCGCAAAATATATTGGCTATTTGAACCAGAAAGCGGATTCCGAAAAGTAGTAAAATGTTTATCAAAGCTACTCTTCCAGTATCCGTTTTCACGTCTGATTGTTTGAATAGATTTTTTAGATCCTCTACAATTTTCTTCCTTTCCATTGTAGAGATCGCTGTACGTGTCTTTTGCTTCTGTTTATCGAATATGGCTCTATCTTCTTTTAAAGTCTCATATTCTTCTTTTAATATTTCTGCTAGTTCTTCCTTCTGGCTTATTTGAGCCAAACTTTCCAGGGTGGGATTAACCGCTTGCATACCAGCCGCAAAAATAATAGCAGAAAAAACACCTATCATAATAAACTTCTGAACGGCATGAAATACCTTTGATTTCCCTATCTTAATTACTGCTAGCACCAGTACAAACAGTTCCAGCAAAGCCGCTAAATACAATGGTTGCCAAGCACCTTGTTCATAGAAATGTACATAATACCTAGCAGACTCCGTTATCATAAAAAATGAAGCAAAGGCAATGATAATAGATAAGATGCCGACAAATATAGATTTCTTCCAATTTATTTTTTTTAAAAAGTTCATGTTACTCTCCTCTTTATATTTATATTTTTTTATAAATAAAGATAGATGAAATATAAATTTGTGGGGGTATATCTCATGGTAGCAACTAGTGATAGATTTACAGAAAACAATCCTCTATCGGATTCAAATATGGCTATAATTGTCACGTCATTTGACGGACACATGATGTTTTTAAAAAATACCTTATTAGGGTATAAGTCTTCTGGTAAATACGTAATATGCTCATTTGACAGGCATCATGCAACTATTCCAGAGGACACTTTTAAGATTCCTCACTCATGGACATTTAAACATAAAACCTACGGAGCAGAGAAGAGAAACGGCTGGTTATGGGATATCGTTTACGGTGCTGGAGTAATTAATCTTTTTGAAAATTTTGAGTATGTCTTCACGGTAAACGGAGATTGTGTATGGGATAAACCGCAAGGAGTGGAAGACGTTATCAAATTACTAGGAGACAATGATATAATGTCTTCAAGTTCTAACGGAATAATTCATACGTGTAGTGTTATCTGGAAACGACCAACCTTTTTAGGCTTTGTATCTTATATAAGAAAGATGCTAAAGAAAAACACACCAAAGTCTCACTCACCAGAAGTACTTCTTAGAGATTGGTCTATAAATAACAAGATAAAAGTTAAGGTTCCTCCAGTTCAAGCTAGGTATCCAAAAGGACATCTACACGCTGGAGCGATAGACCATTATAGCTCTTATCACCAAGACAGCACATGGAAAAGACTTTTAGGATATAGGAATTTAGGTGGAGAACACAAGTGGTCATGTCTTGAACATCTTGAACCAGTTCCGAAAAGATATTTCGATTTAAGGGAAAACGGAAAGTATTTGAGCAAGCATGAAAAAGACACACTCCTAAATTTCTATCTTACACAAGATAGAAGGTGGCTCTACATGTACTGGGATCAAGGAGAAGATTCTTGGTACAATAGAAAGTATCATCCTCTTGAGCACTACGGAAATAAACCTTTACATGATGACTCAAGAAGGAAAGAACTTGGGCCAGATTCAGAAAGAAAGGGATTGTTTGACAGGTTCAATTTGGACTTTGTTAACAAGGAGGACTAATGAAATACAAATTAGATTTATTGAAAGATGAGTATGATGAAAGGGATTACATGTTAGAGGATTCAATATGTCCGAAGTGTGGATATCCTATGGGGTCTGATTTACATGAATTAGAATGTGAAGACAAAGTTAGAGTAACAAGTGCTGATGTTAATGTAGTAGATTGGACTCCGTATATGAGTCCTGTGAAGGATCAAGGTGGACTTGGATCTTGTGTAGGCTTTGCTGTAGCGGCAATGAAAGAATTTCAAGAACAGAAAGAACACTATGAAGAAGTAATGAACGGAAAGAAGTACAGAAGGGAACAGGATCATTATGACTTATCGGAAGCATGGGTTTACTGGAACTCAAAGAAGATAGATCCTTGGCCCGACTCAGAAGGAACAAGTATCAGATGTGCAATGAGAGTGCTTCATAAGATAGGAATTCCATGTGAAGCTGGATGGGAGTATGACGATAGATTTAAAGGAGAACCTAAGTCATGGGCGCATCTTGTAGCCAAATGGGGTCTAATTGATTCTTACTGGAGAGTAAATGGATTAGATGACTTGAAACTTGCTTTGAATGATCAACCAGTAGTAATCGGAGTGGCTTGTTTCCGAGAAATATTTAGCCCTGTTAACGGAGTAGTTTCTTATCCAGCTAATCCAAATGAATTACTAGGTGGTCATGCTATTTGTATAGTTGGATATAATGACGATAAACAACTAGTCAAGTTTAAAAATAGCTGGAGCACTTACTGGGGAGAAGAGGGATATGGGTATCTCCCTTATGAATATATTAACGATTTTATGTGGGATGCTTGGGTTGCCAAGGATCTTAGAGTAACAAGAAAAATTCTACAAGAAAGAGCAGGAGATGATTTAATATGAGCCAATTTACTACACCTTGCAGAGTGGAAGTAATTGGAAAAAATCTATTTAAAATAATAGAGCCGTTTGAATATCACGTAGGAACGTATCCATCGGAAGAAATAATATCAGTACCAGTAAATTTTATAACTGATTTTGCATCTGTACCAAGAATTTTTTGGCCCATTATTTCTCCAATAGACGAACATGCTAAAGCGGCAGTAATACATGATTGGATGTATAAATACAACTATGCCAAAAAATCAAGATGTGAAGAGATATTTAATGAAGCCATGAAAGTACTAGATGTTCCAGATTGGAAGAGAATCTGCATTTACTGGAGTGTCTATACTTTTGGATGGTACACATGGATACGATATAGGAGGATGTATGATTACAAGAGAATATGTGTCTAAGTTAAATGAGGGGCCAGAAAAGGATTATGCGAGATATGTACTAAAAGGATATATGGACAATGATAAATGGGCTACTAAAGCATTGAAAAATGTAGGAGTGCTTTTGACTAGTCATCCAAGTAACAGACCATTTTTAAAGGCTTCTGTAGAGACTCATAAAAAATTGGGATTCTGGTTAACGGTAGTCTATGATAACTACTGGAATCCAGAACATAAAGATATCACTTACGATAAGTACATGCCAAGAAGAGAAGTATTCGATGAAATTGATACCTTTCTAATTTCTCACCATCAAACTTGGGGAGGAGTTTTATATCCCTATTTCTGGTGTCTGTCATTGGGTCTACAAACAATGGGAGGATTTGAGTATGTCTTTTGCTCTAACGGAGATTGTATCTTGGAGAAGCCAGAGGGATTTCCTAAGATCATGGAAATGCTAGGAGATGCTGATATCATGGGTTGTGGATGGGAGAATAATAATGGAAGAGAACTTTTCAATACCACGTCATGGATTGCAAAGACTAAAGCCGCTCAAGCAATGATGAAGCATTTTCAAGATCATTTAATTCCTATAGACAATTATGAAAAATACGGAGAACGATTTGGGAATACTGAATCAAGATTTGCTATAGCAATTAAAGAGTTGGGATTGAAAGTAGTAAAAGTTCCTAAAAATCCTCCAAGTACTCAGGTGCATAAGCCTGGGGGTACGTGGAATGAGATCTTAGGATTCAGGCATATACACGGTGAATGGAACTATGCTCATCGGTATAAAGACATTCCTCCTCCAGCAAAATACATAGATCCTACTTACTGGAAGAAGAAAAGAGAACTTGTAGAAAACTACTATAAGACTAAAGATAAGAAATTTTTGAATCAATGGTATAAAACTAGATAAAATATTATAAATATAAAAGAATAGGAATACTTATATAAAGGAGGGGAGAAGATGACAGGCATAGAAGTTACTTATGTAAATGCTACTACATTTACTATAGATGGAAACTTAACAGATATCTTTGTCGCTGGCAAAAATATAAAGGCAGATTGCGGAGCAGATGGATTTAAATTCGGCAAGGTTGCATCCAGTTCATGGGCTAGTAATACTACTACTGTAATTCTAACTACGGAATCAGATGATTTGACTAGTAATTTAGACCAAGTATGGTATGAAGCTGAACCACATATGGATGATGGTAGACCTATAGTTAGAGCGGATACACGTCCTATAGATACCGAGACATATTTCACTATGGCTGGTGATGGTGTTGGAATCGGTGACGGAAAACATCTTGAATGGGATTTCACAAATGACGATGACTTATATGATGGGCCAGAAGTTCCTAGTGGAATGAAATGCAAAAAAATAGAACTTACCTTTCATTGTCCAGTATATTTGAAAGATGGTACGATTTACTTCTTCAATGCTCTATTTGGGTCTTATATTGATATGGATGTAGTGGTTCCATCTGGAGCTTACTACCCAAATCCTGCTGGCTCCATTCCAGCGGCTAATTTGGGTCTATCGGGAAACAAGATGTATGCTCAAGCAAACGGAGATGTAGTATATCAAAGATACGTAAACAAACATCATATGAAAGAAGATTGTCCAATGGGAGATGAGCTAAATGCAGAAGGAGCGGCAATTAGTCCAATCCCTCCAGGGTGGAAAATAAGAGGACTTATTATTGTTCCAGAAGATGACACTTCAAGCAAAGGATATGGATCTCTTGAAATGTATAGATGTCACACGGTTTTACTACCTGGAGAGACTCTAGAAACTATTCATTAAGAGGTAACACACAATGACTTGGAAAGGATACGAACAAGACAAATGGAGTGGTAAGACATCAGATAAAAAATGGTTTCCTCATACAGTTGATAGAAACGATATACAAAAAATAGAAGACACTCTTAACAATGAGAGTACTCTTGTGTACTTTGAATTCAATGATATCAACGGTAAAATAAACAGGATTAGGAATTTAGGAAAAGCAACAAAAAAATATATAACAGTAAAAATAAGACACGAACAATCACTAGCTCCTAATTGGGTAAGAGTATATTACATTACTCCAGACAAAGATGGTGTTGACAAGTCTACAATAGATTTCTTTGTAAATGTTAAAGATTTCTATCTAGTAAAAGATAAAGGAAAATGGATATTGGATAGTAGAACTTCTATTAATATTACAGAAGATACCATTGAATAAAAAATGGCTATAAGTATATTAAATCAAACAGTTATCACTAGAAGCGCACCTCTAAGTACTACTGAGACATATTCACATACTGTTAGTGCAGGAAGTGACACTTTACTTCTTGTTCAAATAACAGGGCAACCAGAAGAAACTGGTGTTACTTTTAGTTTAGTATGGGATGCCGCAGGAGCAAATGAAGCTCTTACGGAAATAGGTTCTGGTTTCCAAGATGAAAATGATGCTTTAGCTCATTCCTTTTATCTAGTTAATCCAACCCCAGGTAATTCGTTAATTACCGTAACCATGAATACCACATGGAGTACTCCTGCTACTATAAGCGTAATTGCTTATACGTTAGAGGGTGTGGATCAGTCAAGTCCAATAAGAGATTCTGATGGAGATGCAGGAGATGACGATACCTTTTCTGGTACGGTAACTACCGTTTCTGGTGACTTTCTTGCTGTTGCCACTATTCAAGAAAACACAGCTACTACTTTTACTTTAGATGACTCTACATTTACAGTTACCTATCTTCAAGATCAAGTTGAAATTGGGATAGATGCTACATATTCTTCTGGTTATGGTACGGCAGATACCACTAGTGAAACAGGTACAGTTACTTCATCTGATACAGATCATACAGCTATATTTGTAGTTGCAGTTGCTCCTGCCGCTTCTAGTAGTTCATCCTCAAGCTCAAGCTCCGTAAGCTCTTCGTCAAGTTCAAGCTCAAGCTCCAGTTCTCTAAGCTCCAGTTCTCTAAGCTCTTCGTCAAGCTCCGCAACTCCAGCAACTAAAGTATGGGGTCAACAAACAGGAACAGAAGAAGATCATCAAAATACGTTTACAGGAAATTGGACTACTAGCGGAGGATGGTTTCCTTCTGGAAGCGGAGATACAGAGACTTTACAAACTTCGGCAGGATGCCTACAAGTCTCCATTTGCCAAGATTGGTACTTAGGAGCATTTGAAGCAATAATTTTTGTAGACAAATATCGTACAGGTAGCGGCCCTGCTCCGATAATTTACTATAAGACAGCCGCTCAAAGAACAGGTTTATCATCTGCAACATGGACTCTTTATAACGGAGTAAGTTTTACTAGTTTGGGATGGGTAAGATTAAAAATCATACATGCATAAGGAATAAGTAATGCCAGTTTCACAAGCTACAGCTACAGCAAGTACTACTACAACATCTGCAACATATGGATTGTTGTCTGGTATGACTCTGACTCCAGGTGCAGGAAACTACATCCTTTCATTTGATGCATCTGCTCAATGTAGTGATGAATCCAGAGTATTCTTTCAAGTATTTGTTAATGGTGTGGCTGTAGGACATACCCAAAGAGTCTTCTTTATGGAAGGTTCTATTGTCAATAGACAAACTAGTGTAAAGATTTATGCTTACCTTCCAAATGTTGGTGCTGGACAAGCAGTAGAAATTAGATGGTATAGGGATACCGCTGGAACGGCTACTTGTTATGATAGAACATTAGTTTTACAAAAAGTTAATGCATCTGATATCAGTCAAGCAACCGCAACCGCTCTGACAAATACTACCAGCACTACAAACGTACAGATGAACAGCATGACTCTGACTCCAGGGGTTGCTGGTAATTACATAATTTACTTCTCCTCATCCATATACGGAACATCGGAAGCAGATAATTATCTTTCTGTTTATATCAACGGAGTACAGGTTACTCATAGTATAAGAAGAAATTTTCAAGATGCTTCTACTCCTAATACTGAATATATTTTCGGTCTTGTCATTGGTGCATCCGTTGGGGCTAGTGATACAATAGAAATCCGCTGGAGAACTTCTTCTGGTGACACGGCATATGCACGTAGCAGAACTTTAATAGCTCAAAGAATAACTAGTTATAATCAAGTAACTGGCACATCCACGCTTCAAACTACTTCTGCTACCTATGGCTTAATGGGGTCAATGGCAATCACTCCTGCCGCTGGAAGCTACATTGCGTTCTTTACTACAAGTGTATATCTAAGTACATCAACCAATTCAGAGATACGGTATACCTTATATAGTGCAGGAGCGCAAATTGCTCATACGGCACGTATATCTGAATATGATTCTTCATATGACCAGATAACTCCTCTTCCAGCCGCTACTCATGCGTATATAACAGGTCTTACTGGATCACAGCAAGTTGATGTTAGATGGAATAGGGAAACTGGTACTGCAAATGTGATTAACCGTACATTTGTTCTTGTTCCAGCGGAAGTAAGCTCTTCTTCAAGTTCTACTTCTTCGTCAAGTTCAAGCTTTAGTGGTTCAAGCTCATCTTCGTCAAGCTCCAGTTCTCTAAGCTCTTCGTCAAGTAGCTCATCTTCATCGTCCAGTTCGTCAAGCAGTTCCTCTTCGTCATCGTCAAGTTCCTCTTCGTCATCGTCAAGTTCCTCATCCTCAAGCTCTTCGTCAAGCTCTACAAGCTCTTCTTCAACTTCTTCTTCTTCTGCTTCAAAGGCTACGGTAACATGGGGTCACGATACAGGAGTAGAGGAAGATGTTGCCAGAGATTTTTCTGGAAACTGGGAACTATCTAACGTCACAGTAAGCGGTTCGGGTGATTCTGAAACATTAACCTT
>JGI2171J19970_10001424_pt1 | contig 13459 bp, 9 predicted proteins | sample DeeMarSWOR324_28_FD_19970 | JGI IMG/M metagenome (IMG submission 19970) | reverse complement strand
AACTTAAAGGAATTGGCGGGGGAGCACCACAAGGCGTGAAGCTTGCGGTTCAATTGGAGTCAACGCCGGGAACCTTACCGGGGGCGACAGCAGNATGAAGGCCAGATTGATGGTCTTGCTGGACGAGCTGAGAGGAGGCGCATGGCCGTCGTCAGTTCGTGCCGTGAGGTGTCCTCTTAAGTGAGGTAACGATCGAGACCCGCGCCCCTTGTTGCTAGCAGATTCCATCGGAATCTGTGCACACTAGGGGGACCGCCGTCGATAAGACGGAGGAAGGAGCGGGCCACGGCAGGTCAGTATGCCCCGAATCCCCCGGGCCACACGCGAGCTGCAATGGCAGGGACAATGGGTGTCGACTCCGAAAGGAGGAGGTAATCTCTAAACCCTGCCTCAGTTGGGATCGAGGGCTGAAACCCGTCCTCGTGAATATGGAATGCCTAGTAATCGCGCGTCATCATCGCGCGGTGAATACGTCCCCGCTCCTTGCACACACCGCCCGTCGTTCCATCCGAGTGGGGTTTGGGTGAGGCGTAGTCCTTGGTGGCTGCGTCGAATCCAGATTTCGCAAGGAGGGAAAAGTCGTAACAAGGTGGCCGTAGGGGAACCTGCGGCCGGATCACCTCCTAAGTTTGGCTGTGCATGATCGGCTGGAGGGGAAAATAAGCGCCAACCTTTTGTCTGTGTTAGTATGTGTGACGGTTTTTACTGGACTGTTATATGAGCTAACTAAATGAATACAAAAGCTGTTCCGCAAATGTAGTAAGATTAGAGAACCCAGTGGGGGTAGAAGATTTCCATATAAATGAAAGGGACCAGGTGTTTGTTGCTGACCACGTTTTTTAAATAGTTTTTCTTATACTTTTACGCTACTCATCGTTTTTCTTCTCATGTTTTTGCAACACTTTCTTTTTCTGTAGAATTTGCAAAAAATATATCAAGTCAAGCAGAGTATGGTAGGGTTCTAACGGAGGAGAATAACGTGGAGAAAGGACTCCTAGTATACATAGACGGCAAGTTTTACCCTAAATCAGCGGCAAAAGTTTCTGTTTACGACCACGGTCTGCTATATGGAGACGGCGTTTTCGAAGGAATACGCGCCTACGACGGCGTGGTATTCAAACTGAAAGAACACATAGACAGACTATATGGTTCAGCACACACAATTATGCTACAGATACCGTTGACAAAGAATGAAATGATACAAACCGTTCTGAAGACGCTTAAGAAGAACAATCTCAAAGACGCCTACATTCGCCTAGTGATCACAAGAGGAGTAGGCGACCTTGGACTCGACCCGAGAAAATGCTCAAAACCAACAATAATAATCATCGCTCAACCAATGAAGCCATTACATGGAGTAGCGGCAAAAGAAAAAGGCGTAACAACGCTGATTGCATGGGTGAAAAGAGACCCAGTAGACGCAACTTCGCATGAAATAAAATCGCTAAACTATCTGAATAGTATACTAGCGAAACTTGAAGCCAATGTCGGCGGCGTAGACGAAGCCATATGTCTAGACAAAATAGGTTTCGTTTGCGAAGGAGTAGCTGAGAACATATTCATAGTCAAAGAAAACAAAATATATACCCCACCAGTTTCCACCGGAGCCTTGCCAGGAATAACAAGAAACAGGGTCATGGGGTTAGCAGAAAAGATGGGATACACAGTCGTAGAAAGAAACATTACCCCAAACGAATTATTCAACGCTGACGAGGTCTTCTTCACAGGCACCGCGGCAGAGATTGTCCCCGTAAGAGAAGTAAACAAACGCACAATAGGCAGTGGCAAGCCTGGGCCTATAACAAAACGACTGATGCAAGAGTTCAGCAAAATTGTGAAAGATCCAAAAGAAGGAATAAGAATAGCCTGAAGAATCGCTCTTTAATTGTGCATTGACATAAACCGTTCCAACCGATCAAACGCAATTTTCAGAACTTCAATCGACGGCAAAAAGACCCCCCTGAAATGCCCTGAACCGTAGGTTACATCAAACCCTGAACCATGGACGAGAAGAATCCCAGTCTTTTCTAAAACGTCACGAACAAACTGAAAATCGCTTTTCCATCGTGAGCCTATTTCATGGACCTTCGGGAAAACATAAAACGCCCCTTCAGGCTTGGCGCAACTAATTCCATCTATCTCGTTAAGTCGCTTCAAAGAGTAATCTCGGCGCTCTCGTAGTTTTTCAACCATTTCTTTAATGTGATCTTGTGGTCCCCTTAACGCTTCTATCCCAGCTCTTTGAATCGGAGTGTTGCAGCAAAGTCGTATCCTCGCTTCTTTTACCACGTTATCTCTGAGCTCCTGCAACTTTCCTTCAGAATCATGAAAGTACATGTAACCCAGTCTCCAACCCGTCATGAGGTACGCCTTAGAAAACCCGTTCAATCCCAGCACTGGCACATCTTCTGCTAAGTGAGATGTACTTACAAACTTCTTTTCGTACACAATTCTGTCGTAAATCTCGTCGGAAATTAGGAGTAGACCATATTCTCCGGCTAGGTTCACCATTTCCCTTACAATTTTCTCATCATATAATGCGCCGCAAGGATTGTTCGGATTTATGACGACTATTGCTCGAGTTATATTACTCACCTTTGACCGGATATCGTCAACATCAGGTTGCCAGCCATTTTCTTCAACGGTTCGATACGAAACAGGTTTACCTCCAAAGAATTTCACGTATGAAATGTATGGTGGGTATGTTGGGCCTGGAACGAGAATTTCATCGCCTTTTTCCACAATGGCTGCCATTGTCACCTGTATAGCTTCCGAAATGCCGTTTGTAATGACTACGTTTTCCGGCGAAATTTCGACGCCGTTTACCTTTTTTTCTTTTTCACAAACAGCTTCTCGAAGTTCTAATACGCCTTCAGAGGGTGAGTACCCATTAAAACCTTCCTTTATCGCCTTGATCAACGCTTGCTTCACATGCTCTGGCGTGTCAAATCCAAATTTCACAGGGTCACCAATGTTGAGATAGACTACTTCTTTTCCTTTCTTTTCCAACTCCCTAGCGTAAGGGATGACATCTCTGATGGCGTACTCAATGGTGCTTACTCTTTCGGTAGTCCGCATTTTTTCACAACCGTCTGAAGTGTTGTTGTCGGGTTTTAAAGCCTTTTTTATTCAATTCGGCAACATGCCTTGCATTAGATGATTAATTTCTCTGGTTCTACCCTACGTTTGGCGAAGCTCAAGTCGCTGACCTTGAATTTCTTGTCTCCGTAGAGTACAGCATACTCTTCTCCCGCGTATAGAGCCGCTGCGATTCTGCCAATGGCATCTGCCTTCATGTTTCCGCTTCCACTGGCACCTCCTACCACCAGTAGGTTGTTCTCCTCGAAAATAACTGGTTGTCCATCAAGCGTGTTCATTGCATATTGGCCAGCCCACGACGTAAACGGTTGACTTCCAGCAAACTGTGGGAAATACTTGATGGCAACTTGGTAGATTCCGTACTGGTAATAGTTCTCCTCGGGTTGAGGCTCATCTTCAAGTTTGAACGCTCTTGGAAATTCATCGCCATAACTGAACCAGAAAGCGTTCTCTTCAAGTGCAGGCTTAAGGTAAACTCTCGGCTTGGGTAGGATAGTGAACGGCACACAACCTTCAGAGTTGAATCCCTTAGCCCACAGCAGTTCCTTAAGCGCATCCGTTTCCGCCCTCACAGAAAAAAGCTGCCTCTTTTTCGGCTTTATGTGAACATCCACACCGACCGAGTCAAGGAGCAGGGCCGTCCAAGCACCCGCCGCTACAATGGTTTTCTTACCTTTGATAACACCACGGTTCGTTTTAACTCCTGACGCTGTTGAATTCTGCCAGAAATATGGTTCACCAGGAATTCCTAAAGGTTCACGTGGTTCAACAATAATGCTCTCAACTTTTGTGTTATACCGAGTTTCACCACCCAATCTTTTGAACTCTGTCTCGTAGAAGTTGACAAGAGAGTCAATGTCTATTGACCCAGCTTTTGGGATTAAAATTCCCACATCTACGTCTGCTAAGCCCATTAGCTCAGAATCTTCATCTTTCGTGACATCAGTTCTAAGCTTTAGCTTTTCAGATAATTCGTGTGCATCATACACTTTGTATTCCAAGCCTCTTTCAGCCATAACCTTTAACACCGGTTCAGCCCGTCGGTAGTCTTCATTGCTGAAGAGCCACAAGTAACCAACAAACTTCAACTTCAAGTCTACGCCGAGGTCCTTCTCAATGTGTTTGAAGCACTCGATTGTTGTATCAACAAGTGTAAGATTCGTTCGCGAGTAGAAGAAGCTTCTGAACATAGCTGCACTTTTGGCTGTGTTCCCTTGACCAGCGGCACCCATCTTGTCAACCACGAGAACTCTTTTCTCAGGGTTCATTTTCTTAATGTAATAAGCAGTGGACAGTCCTAGAAGTCCAGCACCAACAACAACCGCATCATACTCAGCCATGTCATATATCCCTTCGAAAGTATCACCAAATGACCGTTAATTGTTATTAATCTTCAAGAAAATATGCCGTTAAAATTTCCCATAAACTGTTACTGGTAACACAGTCTGCGGATGTTGTGCTGTTCAAGGAATCTTGCATGTGTAAGCCGCCTCATAGCCTTCAGAAGTTTCCACAATGATTAAAGCGTCTTTTCCAGAACTCGCACTCCAATTCCACGAACACATAAACGTTATGTCAGCGCCTGAAGGAAGTACAAACGGAAGGAAAGGAAGAGCATCCAATATTTGATGAAGTTCACCTTCAACCGTCGCAGTTATTACAGTAATGTCCAGAGGGCTGAGAGGTAGCCCAGGATTCTTCACGGTGAGAAGGAAGTGATCTGTATCCACAGGGTTGAAAACAACATCCGTAATGACTAGCGCTACAAGAGTAACAGGATCAGAGTGGCAGGAATAGCCCTGCACGGTTTGCACAACTATTGTGACGTTCTTTCCCACGTTCATACCCCAACTCCACGAACAATTAAGCGGCCGTGACTCATTCCAACCGAGCGTCAAGGGGAGAGAAGGAACCATATCATCCATCAGTTTTGCAACGATTACATTTTCCACGGTTACATGGATTTCTGTAACTGTAGTGTTAGCTCCTTCAAGAGAAAATTCAGAGTTTTGGACAGTGATGTTGAAATGATTTGTATCAGTCGGGTTGAAGCCTACATAAGTAATGTTTAAGACTANGGGCGGTGGAGTGACTTGAACACGCTGGGCCTTGAACCCCTGTAGCGTTTCAATGACGATTGCAACGTTTTTGTCTCGGTGCTCTGTCCAATTCCATGGACATACAAAAATGACTGAGGAGCTTGGATTAAGCGTATATGGAACAGCTGGTTCCACATAAGTTCCGTTTTCCACAGTCCATTCTTGAACCATTAGGCTTCCTATGGCTACGGCTATTCTTGTGATGTTAACGTAGGTTGGAGAGGCTTCATTGTTTGTAACATTAACTGAGAAGTAGCTTGTGTTTGCAACGTTGAATAGGATTTCAGTAACATTTAAGGTTACGGGAAAAGGCGTTGTTTGGATGGTATAGTTCATGTAGCCTTGTAAGGTGTGCACAGCAATCGTTACACTTGTGTTTTGATAATCGGTCCAATTCCACATACAGTTAAAATCTTGTATCCCCCCGGGGTTAAGCGTCCATGGAAGAGGAGTTATCTCAGTTACGTTTTGTATGATTCCATCTGCAGTTACAGCAATGCCCGTGACGTTAACGTATGTTTCGGACAATACGTCATTTTCAACAGTCACGTTGAAACATGTAACGCTTATCGTTGGGTTGAAGTCAACGTCAGGGATTCTCAGATTCACTCTAGGGGTTTCGAATTCACGTGACCCACCCGACCCTCCTGCGACAGAAACGTCGATTCTCACGGTTTCGCCTGTGTAGTTCGCCCAGTTCCAGCTACACTCGAAGTTCTGAGATTCACCCTTTTGAAGCGGGGTATCAAGCGAAGGAATCACTTCTGTCACATTGTGAACAACGCTATCTCGCAAAGTTGAAACTGTGATTTGTGTGATGTCGGCAGCTCCAGTTATGTTAGAATGAGTTGGATGCAGGATTGTGACATTGAAATGATACGTATCTTGAAAGGGAAACATTGCATTGGTTATACTTAGAGCTGGACCAACCTGAACTTTGAGGGATTCGTAGTAACCCGTAACCCAGAGATAGGATAGGAGTCCTCCGATCACCGCAGAAGTTAACATTAATATGAGAAGAGAAAGCCTTCCAATGGCGTGCATGTTTCGAATCAGCCTCATACCTTTCCCTCACGAATGAGTCCTATCAACTAGTGTTTTAGTGTTCAAATCTTTTCCGAAGGCATATAAACATTCGGTCTTTCACAGTAGTTAAAGTTGGATAGTAAACGTTCAAACACATAAAGTTTGAGATGCCTTTTGTTGCGTACCCGTGTTTGCAAGTGAGGCAAAGAGACAAGCAGAGCAGTAGAAAACGGCGTAAATCGGAATACTTATAATATGAAACGAAGAAGTTGTTCTTTCGGCGGGTGAGTGGGCTCCTCCCAACCGTTCCGCCATAAAAAAACCCCGGGTGCAGGGAGGTGAAAAATTGGATGTTAGAGATCTAAGCCTAATAGCAGTTGTCGCTGGTTTGTATGCAGTTTTAGTGTATTTTTTGGCTGGGATTAGTTTTGAGTTAGTGCAGGTAAGGGTGGCAGATGCGTTAATACCCTTATCGATAGTGTTTGGCTGGCCGGTGACAGTTGGGGTGACAATTGGATGTGTGATTGGAAATGTTGTAAGTCCGATGCCGAGTGTTGTTACAGATATGACGTTTGGTGCATTAGCCAATTTTGTTGCAAGTCTGTTGGCTTGGAAAATTGGAAGTCGAAAGAATTTCAAGAGAGCAAATGAGTTTGTTGGATGCACGGTTGCCACTGTGGTAGTAACACTTATTGTGGGGACTTATCTGGCATGGCTGACGCAGATGGATTTGTGGATTTGGTGGTTTGGTGTCGGTGTTGGATCGATGATTAGCATCAACATACTAGGCTACATGTTAATTCAAGGGGTTAAGAAAATCCAGCCTATTCAAGAAAGTTAATGAAATAAGCAATTAATCTGGCACATCATCAAAAGGTCTTAAGGCTCCTTTGTAGGTTATACGGAAAGTTGGAAGAAGTGTAGGTGAAAGAAAGGTGAAAGGAAAAACATCATATTCAAGGTTTGTCACAAGAAACTTGGCTTTAGTCTGCGTTTTTGCGCCTTTGTGCACCATTTCCTCTTTCTGGTCTCTATTTCCAATAATTGGCGCCATCGGAACATCCATCAAGGTAACGGCGGTCATAGCACCGTTGATTGGGATAATACTTGGTCCATACATGGGGGCGTTTGCTGTGGCCCTAGGCGGTTTCATCGGAGCATCCATTGCACAAACTGGGCCTTTCGGGGCTCTCAGTTTCGTCCCATGGATGGCTACTGCCTTTTGCTCAGGTCTTTTATACAGTCATAAGTGGCGGTTGGCTGCCATTCTATATTCAGTGTTGTTGCTGGCCTTTGCATTTTACCCAGCAGTAGGCCCAGCTTGGTTACATCCATACTTCCTTTGGTTCCAACTCGTCGGATTAGCTGTTTTGATATCTCCGTGGCAGTCAAAAGCTGTGACGCGTTCGCGACAAACAAACGCCAAAGAGCTCATTTTAGGAGTTGCTGTCACCTCTCTTATATCTGCGTTGTTTGGTCAGATTGTTGGAAGTATTATGTTTGAGTTGATGTATTGGCCAGCAGTTATTCCTGAATTGAGCTCTTGGATACCTCTTTGGCAGACTCTTACCTTCTTATATCCTGTTGAAAGAGCGATAATCACATTACTGGTCACGTTTATAGGGGTGCCGCTCATTAAGGCACTTAGCGCATGGGGATATGAAATAGAAGGAAAGTGAAAACGTATGCAGCTTTTTGGGATACACACTCGATTAATCGAACCTAAAGACAATCTTGTTAACGTACTCCTTGATGGTTTGCGAAGGCAAAAGATATCAATGGAAGATAGAGATGTGCTTGTGATTGCCAGCAAAGCTGTTGCCGTTGTTCAAAGTCGTCTTGTGAGATTGAGTTCGACAAAGCCCTCTGAAAGAGCTAAAAAAATCGCTGAGAAATGTAACCTAGAACCTAGTTTTGTGGAAGTTGTGTTGCGGGAAGCGGAACACGTTTATGGAGGAATTTCTGGAGCTTTACTCACGCTGAAGAACAATGTGTTGATACCAAACGCTGGGGTTGACCATAAAAATGCACCTAGAGGATACGCTGTTTTATGGCCTGAGAAACCCCATGAAAGCGCTGAGAAAATTCGAAATGAAATCTCAGAAAGGACAGGTAAGCGTGTTGGAGTTTTAATCATCGACAGCCGAGTTACTCCGCTTCGAATGGGAACAACAGGCGTTGCCATAGGAATGGCCGGATTTGATCCTATCAGAGACTGCACATCTGATAAAGACCTTTACGGCAACCCCTTACTCATTACAAGACACGCCTTGGCTGATGACCTTGCAAGCGCAGCACATTTGATCATGGGAGAAGCAAATGGACTGATACCTGCGGTTCTTGTCAAAAATGTTCCTGCGGATTTCAACGAAGAAGTTGATCTTGACTCTGCAAGAATTTCGGCGAAGGAATGTTTGTTTATGAGTTGCATCGTGCAAAATCGGGTTTTTCCTGCTAATGTTTACGAATAGGTGTTCAGCTTTTCTTGGTTTTGAATTCCTTTAGCTTCTCTATCGTATGTGTTTCCTTCAGTCTTTTCATGTACCATGATCTTTGGGTTGTGTAATAGATGCTTAATGCAATTCCGCAGCCGAGTAATATGTATGCAAGGATGGTGAAAGTTAGTCCGAAGAGGCTGTATGGATGAGATGTAATGTGATAAGGAATTATGAGGAACCATTCAGGATCCGGTTCAGTGACAGCCGTTAGGATTGTTCCTCCAATCAAGAGTACTACACCTGCAAGGGTTATCATGTATCCGATGTCTTCGTTGTGTCTTGACTCCTCGGCCTTTTCGTGTAAATATTCCATTAAGGACAATTGATTTCACCTCTTCTGCAGATGAACACTCATGCTTAGAAACATGATTGTTCAACGCTCTTTGTGCCGTTCTTTTTCTATGGTTTTTGTTACTTAAAGCTTGTTTATTTTGAATACAGATTAAAACAGAGTAACTAGAGAGAATTCAGTGGATGCTCAATTGACTATTTTCGTGATTGTTTCGGTTTTACGATTCCTGGGACATAGATTGTTGGGCTACCGCACACGGGACAGTACCTAGGCTCGATCTTCTCCTCATTAACCCATTTGTGTCCACACTTCAAACATACCCATTCTGGCAAAATCTACACCACACTTGCCTTCAGAACTTTGATTAATAATTTTTGAGACACTTAAATCTTTACATGGAATTAACGTCTACATGAAGCGTTCAAGTTTCGTTAACCCAATGATCTCGTCAAAGTCCAATCCCATTGCGTCAAGAACTTGAGCAAAGGTTGAATGCATATACCCCACATATTTATCTACGTCTACTTCACTGTTGGAAGCCAGTTGAACAGGTTTTACATGAGGCTCCTTTGTCACTTTCACGAAACTTATCAAATCTCCCGCTTTCAACTCATATCCCTTTTTGCGAAGGACTAAGGCTGCTTTTACGTGCTGTGGTGTAGTCTTAGTGTATCCTTCTGGAACCTTTCCAAGTACGACGTGAAACGCTAGTTCCTCAGGGTTTTCTCCCCATTTACGTTGCTTCAATCTAGAATAACGTTCTCGAATAATTTGCTGAATATCTTTTTTCGCCTTTTCGAATTCTGTGGGGGATTTTACTCGACCTAACCGCTCCTCCATTTGGTTAAAGGCTTTCTTGATGAAGACAGGGATGTGCCTTTTCTTTCCAGTCATTCCCTTAACATCTACACTTCCGTCGGGAAAAATCCCGAGATAATTCTTCTTTCTGGAACTAAAGACCGAGTAGCGGTAGATTTTATCTATGTCCAATTCCATTTCCAACTTATGTTCTGACCATTTCATTAAAGCGTTTATTTGCTCTTCAGATGGTCCTCTCAAAAAGATGCTGTCTGTATCTCCGTAAATAACCTCAATTCCTAACTCCCGAGCTTTATTTATCGTCTGCGTTATGACATGTCTTCCAATGGCGGCTGTTGCTTCGGCCACGGGTGGACAATACAAATCAAACTTTTCTGCGCCGAAAACTCCGTAGCTCGCATTAAGTATAACCTTCAAAGCGCTTTGTATAACGTAGTACCAACTTCGCAATTCGTGGGATAATGTTTCATCTCTTGATTTCGGTTTATACCATTTAACTCGGAGGTCTCTGAGCGAGCCTATTAGTAAACTTTCGATTGCCCTATACTTCTTGCAAACCCAGTGAGGAGTGCCGGGAACCTTGTTATCCTTGCATTCGCTGTGAGGGCAACGAACAGACTGATAACCCAAGTTGTGAACCTTGATTATGGACGGGTACAGGCTGGCAAAATCCATAACCTTCACGTTGAAATGTACACCAGGCACTGGGTCGACCACGATGGCGCCTTTATATTTTTTACCTTTTATCATGGCTTTGGTAGCAGTTGTTCCCTTCACAGCAAGTATGTCTTCAGCATTGGGAATCAACATTTTTCGTCGGCGGTGTTCATAGTGAAGAAAGTTGCGAATCCATCGAGAAACTCCCTGTCGACTTACATCTTCCATGGGCATACGAGCAATCCTCGTGAGCGCCAGAATAAGTTTCATGACTAGGTCGTTATCAAATGTACTAAGTTCAAGTGTAATTTCGGCGTCTCTCGCGCAGTATCGAGCTAGCTCCGTGTAGTTTAACTCAGATATGGGTTTATCGCGTTCAAGCTTGGTGAGCCCTACTAACGCTTTGCCAACCGCATCTAGGGTTACATCTCGATATTTCTGGCTGAACGCGTAAATCTGGATGGATCTATTATAGAAGAATTTGTAGAGATCGATGTGGATGCCATATCTAAGCGAACACACCCTTCTTCTAACCTCTATAGGAATTTGGCTTTTCTTCAAACCCATGTTCAGAGCTCTATGGTAAAGATATCGGAAATCAAAGTCATCTCCGTTAAATGTTATAACGAAGGGGTAGTCCCAAAGCGCCTTAAAAATTTCCAGAATAAGCTTCTCCTCAGAATCATAATACTCAACCGTCACGTCAGGGAGCAACCTCTCGGAACCTTTCTCTAAACCCTCACGTCTCAGAAGAAGAACCTTATTCTTTCCGTCAGATCCTAGAAGCGTCGCGCAAATAACGCGATATGCCGCTTCCTGAGGGTCTGGAACACGTGTAGGTATCGGTGAAAAAACCTCGATGTCGAGGGCTACTCTTCGGAAATTAGGAACTGGGTATTCAAGAAGCCTTGCCCATAATTCTATGTTTCGCAGCGATTCTTCGGTGTCGTCCTTGAATAATCTACGAAGTTGTTTAATCGTTTCTTCTGAAGGTTCGTGTCTAACTTGGATGAGTTTGTCATTCTCGATTCTGTAAATCATACCCGGAGCCGAGTTTCTGTCATAAATGTAGCTTTGATAATATTTGATGGCGGCTTCCCAAACCTTTGCCTGTTGCTGCTCGCCAACGATTTTAGAATACTCTTCAGGTATGATGTCTCTTATGCATCCTGTGGGACGTCCTCCAATTGCCAAAGGGTCTTTAGCCACTACTTTTGTTACGGTTACCTGTCGGTCAAGCAAAGAATCATATTTCTCTAGAGTTTCGAAGTGGTCAAACCCAGTATGTGACGTCAAACCAGCGATTTTTTCAAGTTCACTTGGCGGAAGATTCGTGAGGCAATATGGTTTGTGCCCGGTTGTGTCATACCAAAAGTAAATTTTTCCAGATTCTGGTTCGTACAGTTTGATGCAAGCGCGTCTCTTGTTTCCATCGTAGGTGGCGGAAACGAAATATGACGCGGATAGATTTCGAGGAGCTACGGTTGTAACGACAACTGTTTCCTTCTCTTTGGACAAACCTTCTTCAGGTGCAGAAGGTTCTGTCTGTTTTTCTTTCACGGTTTCAGCTACGGTAAAGAAGTCATCTAAACGTTTTTTCATCGTCGTGTCCATGACCCATTATGTATAGGTTCTATATGCTAAAAAACTCTCTGATTATAGATTATCTCTTTTGTTTTTGAATTCTATGAATAAAAATAGGAAAAAGGTAACATAGATGGAGCAAGTTTTTATGAAGATTTTTTCATTGCTAACTGGGTATTGAAGTGTTACGAGACGCTTGGACGCTCGCCATCGAAACAATGAGTTGGATTGAACTGCAAAGGATAAGCGAGCGTACAGCTTTGGCCAAAGCAGCAAAACAGCTGGGGATAGATGACTCCAGGGCTGTCAGGTTGGCGTACAAACTGGTGTGTGAGACAGGTCGAAGGAAAAATCTCATTGATTTTCTCATAAACTCAGTTTTGCCACCACAGTCGCTTAATGATTTTAAGCTTGGCTTACGAGCTTTTCTTCGCTTGTACACGTATGAGACAAAGATAGTGCATAGCGGTTTTGAGAAGGCGGTGAGAATAGCGCGAATTGGGCGTTCAATTTTAGGCTGGCGTGAACTACAAAGGGTCGAAGAAACGCTCGGGGAGATACTCAGCATTGGTATTGATGATGTTGTAAAAGGAATAAGTGATGAAGAAAAAGTGGGATTGTTAACCTGTCATCCTACATGGTTTGTAAAATATTGTTTTCGGCTGCTTGGAAGAATGGAGGCGTTGAAATATTTAGAGAACTCCATGGAAATTACGCCCACGCATATTAGAATAAACACGCTGAAAGCGACGGAAGAAACGTTACTTGGCAAGATAGAGAAAGACGGCGTTACTTTAGAAAAAGTGCCAAAACTAAAGCATACCCTTAAGGTGATAAAAAGCAAACAGCCACTCATAAGAACGCAAAGTTTTCATGACGGTTTTTTTTACATCCAAGATACAGCCAGTTGCCTCGTTGCAGAAGTTGCAGCCCCTCAATGTGGCATGACAGTGCTTGATGTTTGTGCTGCACCCGGGGCGAAAACAACCTACTTAGCACAGCTAATGGAAAATGAGGGCACAATCTATTCTCTCGACTATTCAAAGCGGAGAATGAAAGTTTGGAAACGAGAAACAAAGCGTATGGGCGTCAAGATAGCTGTTCCAATGCTTGCTGACATGCGCAAACCTCTACCGACGAAACTTCTCGCTGACCTAGTGATTTTGGACCCGCCATGTACCAGCACTGGCACTTTTAGCAGGACGCCCTACGCTAAATGGAGGCTTACGATACGTTCTATAGTGAGTATGGCGGGGATTCAGTGGGAGATGTTGAAGACATGTGGCAACTACGTGGGTGAGGGCGGTTATCTCGTCTACTCAACGTGCAGTATTACGGTTGAGGAGAATGAAATGTTGGTTGAAAGATTTTTGAAGTGGCACCCA
>JGI2171J19970_10001423_pt1 | contig 13468 bp, 12 predicted proteins | sample DeeMarSWOR324_28_FD_19970 | JGI IMG/M metagenome (IMG submission 19970) | reverse complement strand
TCAAGGGCAACCCTGTTGTTGGGCTCGCCGATTATCAGGGGCACACACTTCTTGGCGACGGCGGCGTCTCCCCCCGACCTGCGTATCCCCTCAGCCATCGCCCCCAGGTTCTCCGGGGTGGGGGGGAGGTTCCTCATTCGCACCTCGTTTCTGATCACGTCGCCCATGGTGAAGACGGAGTACCCCCTATCCCTTAGGAGGTTGGCGAGCGTCGTCTTCCCGGAGCCAGCCATGCCGGTTATGAGCAGCAGCCTACGTTTGGCCATCTAGGTTATCCTCTCTAGTCCTCCGAGACGGGTTTTTATGTATACCTGCTCTAGTCCAGCGTCTATGGCCTGCGCCGCCAACTCTACTAGGCGCTCCCTCGTCGGCGGCTCCATCTCCTTTAACTCAGATGAAAGGACATCACCTTGGTTGTCGAACTGCTGAAGGTAGTAGACGTCGGCGAAGCCTCTGATGTCCTCCGCGATCCTCCTGATGAAGCTCGGCTCGTCGGAGACCGTGGGGGCGACGGTCGTCCTGGCCTCCACCTCAACGCCCAGCTTTTTGCAGAGTCGGAGGGTCTTCTTAACAGATTCGCTGAACGTATTTCCCAGCAGGGGCACGCCGGAGACGACGCCGTAGTCCTCAGGGTTCAGAGGCGCCTTGACGTCTAAGGCGACCCTGTCGATCAGCCCTGTTATCAGAACCCTCTCCGCCGCATCGTGGACAGTGCCGTTGGTGTCCAGCATGAGCTTCAGCCCGTGGCTCTTCACCAGCTCGGCTGCCTCGATCACCGCGTCCGGCTGGAGCAGCGGCTCGCCGCCGGTGAAAACCACTGCGTCCAGCTGAGGCACGGGGTTCATGCCGATAATTAACCTCTCCTCGATGTAGTCCAAGTCGACCTCCTCGCCGGAGTCGAGGGGGAGGAGCCCCGAGTTCTGGCAGTAGGGGCACCTGATATTGCAACCTGCGAAGAAGACAACCATGGAGACGTTCCCGTACCAGTCCACGGTTGACATGTCTGTTATGCCGCCCAGCCTCGTCCACCGCACCCCCTTTGAAAGTCACTCATGAAATGTATCTCTGGTTTTTCAAGGTTTAGGCGACCGCCCCCAGCAGGTAGACTCCCACGAAGATTATCATGGAGCCCACGATCCGCACACCTCCGTACCTCTCCCTAAGCAACACCACACCCAGCGCGGCTCCCAGGACAACGCTCACCTGCCTCAACGCCAAGATGTAGCTCACCTGCGCAAGGCTCATCGCCACAAGAACCAAAATATAGCCGCCCTTCATGAGGACGCCGGCGACAGACACCCTTAGCAGTGAGCCCCTCAACTCCTCCCTTATGAGGCTCAAGCCTCTTCGTTTGACTATCACCAGCAACAGCATCCCGGTTATCACGAACCCCAGCCAGAAGGCGTATAGGAGGGGATCGACCGTAGTCACCCCCATCTTGTCAGAGATGGAGTACACGGTGGTCCCTAGAGCGGCTATAAACGCGTAACGGGACGCTGGGTCGCCCAAAGCCTTCAAAGGCCTTGTCAACTCTTCTCCGCTCCAGCCCTTGAGGTGAAGCACGTAGACCCCGATGAGGATAAGGACGATGCCCAGCGCCCCCCAGAGGGTGATCCTCTCCCCGATGAGCAGGGAGGCTGCTATCGCAACGAACATCGGTGAAGACCTTGCGACCGGGTAGACGACGCTCAGGTCACCCACCTCGTATGCCTTCCCCAATCCGAGGAAGTATATCGTCTCGGCGACGCCGCTAGCTACGAGAAACGGCAGTATCTCCACCGGGAAATATATCTCAGGCAGGAAAACGTAGAAAACAGGAAGGAAGATGGCCAAGCTGAAGACGTTGAGGAGAAGCATGAAGCTTTCCTTGTCGTCCGCCTCCTTTGCAACGTAGTTCCACAGGGCGTGCGAGACGGCTGAGGCCATCACCAGCGTGAAGGGCAGCGGGTCCAAATGTATTCTTCTCAGTATTCGCCGCAGAGATATAATGGTTCTTCCCCAACGTTTTATTCAGGCGACGCGAAGTCAATGTGAACGCCATGAGTATAAGGTGCTTCGTAGCCGTCGAGTGCGGCGGCGATGAGCTTGCAGCGAAGTTCACGGAAGTAAGGAGGATACTCGAGGCCACGAGGGCTGACGTTAAGTTCGTCGAGCCGGAGAACGTTCACCTCACCCTCAAGTTCCTCGGCGAGATCATGCCGAGCCTCGTGGAACAGGTGTCCCAGGCCGTGAAGGAGACAGGCTTCCAGCCGTTCAGCGCCAGGCTTGAAGGCGTTGGCGTCTTCCCCAACCTCAGGAGGCCTAGGGTCGTGTGGGCGGGAATCTCTGACGGAGTCTCCCAGCTGGTGGAGGTCTGGAAAGACGTCGACACGAAGCTCAGCGGGCTGGGCTTCGAGAGGGAGAAGCGGGGGTTCAGCCCCCACATAACCATCGGCAGGGTCAGGAGCGGCAGGAACCGGGACAGGCTGATCGAGGAGCTTTCCACGCTTAGTGACTACGTGTTCGGTGACCTGCACGTGGACAGGGTCGCGCTGAAGAAGAGCGTGCTCACCCCGAGGGGGCCCATCTACACGACGCTGGCGGAGTCAGCCGTGGACAGGTAGATATTTCAGTCGTATAAGCTATCTTGCATCCCATAAAGGCGGTGAACATCGTGGAGTGGACGAAGCTCAAGCCCAAGGTTCTGGAGCTGGTGAAGCCCACCGAGGAGGAGGAGCTGAAGGCGCAGGCAATCTCGGGAAGGCTTCAAGAAGACATCAACGGGCTACTCAAGGAAGAGGGTATAGAAGCCGAGGCCGAGCTCCACGGCAGCGTCGCCCACGGCACATGGGTGAGAGGCGTCGAGGACCTCGATCTTTTCATCGTGCTTAGCAGCAAATACTCGCGCGGAGACCTCCACAGGGTCCTAGACGCCTTGAAGAGGCACCTCGACGGCGATTACGTGGAGGCATACGCGGAGCACCCCTATCTCCGGGCGGGGATAGAGGGGTTCAAAGTCGACCTAGTGCCGTGCTTCAGGCTGGAGAAGGGGGAAAAGATAAGGTCGTCCACGGACAGGACCCCCCTCCACTCGGAGTACCTTGCCGATGTCCTCACCGACGAGCTCAGGGACGAGGTCAGGATCCTTAAACGGTTCACCGAGACTATCGGGGTCTACGGCGCCGAGATAAGGGTACAGGGGTTCTCCGGGTACCTGTGCGAGCTGCTCGTGGTGAAGTACGGCTCCTTCGAGAAGCTGGTTACGGCAGCTGCAGGTTGGAATAGGAAGGAGGTTATCAGCCTCGGCCCTATTCATGACGAAGACGAGGTGAGGAAGAGATTCGGCGACCCCCTGATACTCTTGGACCCAACGGACGAGTCTAGGAACGTAGCTTCGGCGCTTAGCCCTGAATCTTACTGGACCTTCGTCGCCGCATGCAGGGGCTTCACAGAGAACCCGGAAATGAAGTACTTCGTCAACGAGCGGGAGGCAACCAGTGAAAAGGTCCTCGACCTCGTTGAGAGCCAAGGCAGCGACTTATTATTCCTTGTAATCGATGAACACAGGGCCGAGGTCCCGGACACCCTCTGGGGCCAGCTTCACAAGTCTGAGCAGGCGCTACGGCAGACGCTTGAAGCCGGTGGCTTCAACGTCATCAGGTCGAGCACGTGGAGCGACGAGAATCACCGCCACATACTCGTCTTCCAGCTAGAGTCATCGACGATACCGAGGGTCGTGAAGCACGTGGGGCCCCCAGTCTCGATGGTCAGAAACACCGAGAGCTTCTTCGAGACGCACCTAGGAGCGGAGGGCACCGAGTCGGGGCCGTGGATAGAGGGCGACAAGTGGGTCGTGCTGTTGAGGCGGCAGCAAACCGAGGCGAAGGAGCTGCTTGAGGATAGGCTTAGGGATGGGGGGAGAGACGTCGGCGTCTCCAAGAACCTGGCTGTCAGGATACTTCAGCACCACAGGATCCTCTTAAACGATGAGATCGGGGACTACCTCGTAAACGGCTTCGAGCAGCACCTATACAAGCTACTGATAGGAAGGCCGTACTGGGTTGAGTGAACACATCCACGTAGACGATGTTATTGGACACGTGGTTGGTAGATTTCTCTGCTGGCCACACTATGATGAGAGTGAAGCAAAGCAACGGCTGAGTCAGCTAAAAGAGCTAGGGATAGAATCGCTTGCCCTCGGCGGGCGTCATGTCATCCAATGTCGTCAGGTGCTAGGCAAAGGACATGTTGGTATCGTCTTGAAGGCAATGAGGGGGGGCGAGGAAGTGGCTTTGAAGGTTAGACGCATAGACTCTGATAGAAAGTCCATGCATAGAGAGGCTAAAATGCTTATCCTAGCCAATGAAGCCGGCGTCGGTCCAATACTCTACGGCTATTCATCTGATTTCATCGCCATGGAGAAAATCACAGGGCTATACCTAGGAGAGTGGATAAACGATTTTCGAGGCGACCCAGAAGAGCTGAGGAGTGTAATTCGTGCCCTTCTAGAAAAATCCAGAAAACTAGACCATATAGGTATGGACCATGGTGAGCTGACAAAGGTAAAGAGGCATTTCATCGTCACAGAGGCTGGGCCTAGGATAATAGACTTCGAGTCAGCGAGCACCGAAAGACGTATGCAGAACGTGACGGCTACGGCTCAAAGCGTTTTCTTGAACAAAGGATTCGCTTCACAACTGGGTCTTTATCTAAGTCTTCCCGACCCCAAGGCTCTGGTCAACAGCCTTTCCACCTATAAACAAGACCAGACTGACTGTAATTTTAAGAAGGTACTTGAGGTATGTAACCTCATCTAAGGGCAGGCAGCAACATAAGGCGCATCTAAGATTGACAGCATCTCCACAACATAATTGGGCCGTCGATTTCTTTAGTGTAGGTTGATTCCTTTGAGCGACGTAAGTGAAACGAAAAACGTCGTTGTGAGCGTCAGCCTTGCATTCGCCTTGTGGTATATTGTCTTTCTTACGAACATCTTGAGTAGCTTCTGGTACAGAGTCACGGTCGCTTCCATAATCTTGGCCCTGTATGCAGGCATCTTTGGGAGCGGCGTAGCTGGAGGAGACCATGATATAAGCGTATCCGAGGTTCTGAGAGGAGTTATATCAGGCGGCTTCCTTTACGCTTCGTTTTTCGTTGGCTACAATGTTTTCAGATCATCACTGGAATCGGGGGCCAGAAGCGTATACCTGTTCAGGGCCGATTCTCCTCTCTATGTCGCGGGTCTATTACTGATAATCACTAGCTTTTGTGAGGAGTTTTTCTGGAGGAGGTATCTTCAGACTGTTCTCGTCGAGAGCCATGGAGGAATCGGGTTCACTCTGTCTGTTCTTTTATACGCGTTTATTCATCTTCCCACGGGTAATTTGGCCCTCGTTTTCGCTGCGCTGATCGCTGGGCTGTTCTGGGGCTTACTCTATGACTACACTGAGTCGTTCTGGGTGGTCGTCTTTTCCCATATTGTGTGGACCGAGTTGATCTTCATGCTTCTTCCCCTGAGGTAAGGAAAACTTTATTCATCACAAGTGATTGACCACATCAATGTCGTTGAAGACGTGGATCATCGCCACCCGGCCTTGGTCGCTCGTNATGACGTTTGTCTCCACGTGTCTCGCAGGCATCCTAGCCTACGCGAGCGGCAGTTTCAGCGTACCCATATTCATGCTCACCATGGTTGGATTATTAATAGCTCACATATCAGCGAACATGACGAACGACTGGTACGACGTTAAGCACGGGGTCGACGCCAACGCGCCCACCTCCGAGTACCGTCCACACCCGCTTCTGTTCGGAGAACTCGATAAGAAGACCTACAAGAGAGTGATATTTTCTCTATATGGGATAGGGCTGATCATCAGCCTGTACCTGACTTTGCTACGCGGTATACCGGTGTTAATATTCAGCGCCCTAGGCGTCATTCTAGGAGTATTCTACACAGCGGACCCCGTTAAACTGAAACACCACTCAGTTGGAGAAATCAGCGTCTTCCTTGCCTACGGCCCGCTCATGGTGGGTGGAGCGTATTACGCCCTCACGGGTACGGTGTCTCTAGACGCGATGATGGCTTCAGTGCCAATCGGGCTTCTCGTGGCACTTGTGCTTCTAGCTAACAACATACGTGATAGGGAATTTGATGCGAGCGTTGGCATATCCACACTGACTACTAACAAGGAAGAAAAACAGGGATTTGCATACTATAAAATACTGTTATCGTCGGCGTACATCGCCACAATTGTGCTGATATTTGCCAAGGTCCTCTCGCCTTTCAGCGTCATCGCCTTCCTGACTCTTCGAGAATCATACGGCATCGTCAAACAATTCGGCGTGAAGATTCCGCTCACCTCGGATCAGATTACGGCCCAACTTTCGCTCCATTATGGCGTACTTCTGACTCTTGGGGAATTCCTCAATCTTGTTATTAAGTCGCTGTTTTAAAACATAAACAAACTATTGAAACATGGATCAAGCTAAACCAATGAAAAACTTCCAGATGTTTAAACAGCATTAAAATATCGTCAGGTTGAACAGGTAGGTATGCCCGGCGTCGATCTATTGCTACTACACGCTCCAAGCGTCTACGATTTCAGGACGCGCCCCGCCATGTATGGGCCGATAAGCGATGTCGTGCCTTCTACCCCCGTCTTCGAGATGTATCCGCTGGGCTTCGTCAGCATAGTTGGCTTCCTCGAGCAGAACGGGTACAGGGTAAGAATAGTTAACCTTGCGGTCAAGATGCTGAAAGACCCCGGCTTCGACGTCGAGGGCTTCATCAGAAAGGCGGACGCCAAGGTCTTCGGCTTCGATCTCCACTGGCTGGCTAACGCTGCTGGCTCCCTCGACATCGCTGGGTTGGTCAAGAAAAACCGACCAGACGCCCCCATACTCCTTGGAGGGCTCTCCGCTAGCTACTTCCACGAGGAGATCATCGAGCACTTCCCCCAGATAGATTACGTTATCAGGGGAGATACAACCGAAAAACCCCTCCTAGACTTGATGAACCACATAGACGCTGGGAAAACGCCTGAGAAGGTCGAGAACCTGACCTGGAGAACCGGTGATAACCGGAAGCGGGTCAACCCCATGACCTTTGTCCCGACCGAGATAGATGATCTCTGGATCGATTACGGGCAGGTCATCAAGCTGGTGCTCAGGCACAGGGACTTAGAGAGCACCCTCCCATACGAGAGCTTCATGGATTACCCGTTCACGGCAGTGCTCACGTGCAAGGGATGCACCTACAACTGCATCACATGCGGTGGCAGCTGCAACGCGTTCAAGAACTTCTTCAACAGAGACAGACCGGCTTTCAAGTCGCCTCAGAAGCTGGTCGAGGAGATAAACGTCATCAGCGAGTACTTCAAGGCGCCTGTATTCCTCATAGGCGATCTTAGGCAGGGTGGCAGAAAATGGGCTGAACAGGTGCTGGGCGGGATAAAGGAATCCGGTCTAGACAACACGATAACCTACGAGCTCTTCGACTCGGTCCCGATTGACTGGATGAAGGAACTATCAGGAAGCACCGATAAATGGACCCTTGAGATAAGCCCGGAGTCCCACGACGACGAGGTACGGAGAACGATGGGCAAACCCTACACCACGGCCCAGATGGAGGACACCATAGACAGCGCGTTGAAGCATGGAGCCGAGAAGATCGATGTCTTTTTCATGGTGGGGCTCTCGGGGCAGACCTCCGAGTCGGCGCTGGAAAGTATCGATTACGCCCGGCATCTCTACGACGTGATGGATAACAACAGGAAGATCTTCACGTTCACCTCACCCATGGCGCCGTTCCTGGACCCGGGAAGCATGGTCTACGAGGACCCTGAAAGGTACGGGTTCACCCGGCTATACTCAACCCTCATGAAACACAAACAGGCTCTCCACCAGCCAAGCTGGAAGCTCTACCTCAGCTATGAAACGAACTGGATGACTCGGGACCAGATAGCCGAGACGACGTATGAGGCCATGATCAGGCTGAACCAGCTGAAGATGGATGTAGGTATAACCAGCCGCTCCAAGGGGGAGAAGGTAAGCTACGGCCTAAACATGGCACGAACCATAATGCAGAGGATCGACCAGATCATAGACTCGACGAGCGATCCATATGAGAGGCAGAAGAAGTATAACGAGCTCAAAATAGAGATCGATGAGGCAAAGAAATCCACTGGACTCGCGAAACAGGAGCTGCGGATGCCGGGGCTCGCCGGTTTGAGGATGAGAGGGGCAGTCAAGTATCTCTTAAACTACCTTGGACTGTGAACTCGAATACAGTTGTCTCCCGATTTCTCTTAGGGCTTCGACACCTAATAACTCGTGTCCTTGTAAGGGTAGCTTCGTCAATGGGAGCATTCCTGAATACGTCTCCTCAAGTATGTTCATGTATTTTTCCTGGACCTGTCTTCTCTTACTTAGAAGATCGGAGCTAGTGTCAACTTCGTTGGGTATCAAGTTGTTGACAATTATTCCGCCGATCTGGACATTAAATTTCTCTAGATCCTGTTTGATTCTCTCGGTCTGGGAGACCCCCAGCCCCTCAGGGATTGTAACCAGGTAGGCGGTCGTGTTCTCTGACCTGATCATGTCTAACACGTCTTTGGCGAGCTGCTCCCACTCCCGGATAATTTTCAACGGGTCCCTCTTCTCGCGGCCTGTGAGGCTTTCCAGCGTCTCCTTCAGCCTGATATATAGCTTCGCCGCGTCCCTCATGTGGGTGTAGAACGTCTCTTGAAGATACAGAAGAGATAACGTACCCCCAGCCGGTGCCGTATCCCACACTATCACGTCGTATTCTCCNCCTNTATAGAGATCATACACGTAGCTGAGCGCGAACTCCTCGTCTATGCCTGGGGCGCCGGCGATGTAATCGAGGATNTCGTTTCCCACAGGCAGGAAGGACGAGACAACAGCGTAGACTTCTTCGCCGAACTTGGCCATCCACATATCGAATATTCGCGTATAATCAAGCTCAACGGCGTCAAGGTTTTCGACTTCGGGTATCTTAGAAATTTTTCCTTTAACGTCGACCTCAAGGATGTCTGTGAGGGATGGAGCCGGGTCCGTTGATATTAGCAGCGTCCGATAGCCTCTGTCGGCGTAGTTGATGGCGGTTGATGAGGCGCACGTGGTTTTCCCTACTCCCCCCTTCCCGCAGAACATGAGAATTATCGTATGTGCATCGAGTTTTTCGAGGGGATCAAGCTTCATGACGAAAGTATATCAGAACATCGTCGATAAAAAGAGTTCATAAGCATGGAGCCAGTTGGTTGGGTGTGACCGTCTGGGACGAGGTTGTCACCGCCCTCGAGCAGATAATCGAGGAGTATGAGAGGATAAACCACGTCATCTCTTTGTTCCAAGACGACAGAAACCGGTTAATCGGTCTAAACAAGATTGGGTACAGCGAGGGCGCAGCCCTGGAGCTGGGCTCAGGTCCAGGAAACTACAGCAGGATGATCTCCAAGTTTCACGATGTGGACCTGATCTGCCTCGACTTCTCCGACAAGATGTTAGTGACTTCCAGATACAGGAACCAGGACTTGGGAAACCATTACGTCAGGGGCGTTTTCGAAGCCCTGCCCATCAGGAAGGAGTCTATAAGCTTCGTGACATCTGCCTACGCTCTGCGTGACTCATTATACAAGCCTCTTGTTATCAATGAGGCATGTGATGCCTTGGCTTCAGATGGAAAATTTCTCTTAATCGATATCGGTAAGCCAGATAACCGGATCATTCAAGGCTTCATGTCTTTTTATATGAGGTACTTAGTCCCAGTAATGGGTGGGTTAGCCACAGGCTACGGCTACAGGAACCCTTGGAGTAAGCTGTATGATACGTTCGAGAAGCTCCCTCCAAACAAGAGCCTCACGGCAATCGTCGAGACTCATCTAGTGGATGTATGTTTGATTGAGAAAATCTTAGGGGCGTTTGTGATCATTTGGGGAACGAAACCAGTACGTTAAACATGAAACCCGGCTCGTTTATTGGGTTAATTTTTATAACTTACGCCGTTGTACTCTGGTGAGAGTTCCGAAGGGTAGGAGCGAGGGGAAAAGAATAAACAAAAAAAGGCAACATCAACTGGAGTTCATAAACGAGACCCTAAAGGAACTGGATCTCAGCCATATTCACCCGCTCCTAGAAACGACGACCAAGTACGCGATATCCACGGGCGGCAAACGACTGAGACCGTTAATCGCCATCCTATGCACCGAGATGCTTGGCGGTGATTATCGTGACACCCGTGACATGTTCTTAGCTTTGGAGCTGATCCATAACGCCACCCTAGTCCACGACGACATAATCGACGGCGACATGTATCGCAGGGGGGAGCCTTCTCTTTTCTCTGAGCACGGCGTCAAGAAGGCGGTGCTGACGGGTGACGCTCTTCTAAGCATAGGTCTCATGTATGCTTCCAAGACGGGAAAACCAGAGATAGTTGAATGGTTAGCCGAGACGGCGCTCAAGATGGTTCAAGGTATTACCTTGCAGAACCAATATAAGCGTAAACTAATGTCAGTCGATGAATACCTCCACATGAACTACCTGAAAAGCGGCAGTCTCTTCGAGGCAGCGTCAGCTCTAGGAGGCATCACTGGCTCAAATGACCCAGAGGATGTTAAAAAACTGGCCCAGTTTGGTAAATACTTCGGCAACGCCTACCAGATAAGAGACGACATCATAGACACCTTTACTCCACAAGACAGCGAAAATTCACCTAATAACGATCTCTTAAACGGCGATCCATCCCTCCTGCTGCTGTATGCGATAAACTCTGATTCCATCGATGAGGACGATAAAGCGAGGTTTCTATCGATTTACAGCGGCGAATGTAAGGACCTTAACGTAGATCAAGTCCGCAGGGTCTACGAGGAAACCGGGTCTCTTCAGAAGGCCATTGACAAGATGCAGGAGTTCTCAAACATGGCGAAAGAGATCTTGGATAGTTACCCAGAATCCGACGCAAAGGAGTCTCTTTATAAACTCTTAGAGCAGTACAACTCAAGTTTCACCGATAACTTATACAAAGTATCTTCAGACATGCTACAGGGCCACTGATGTCGGAGCACACAAAATGCAGTATCTAGAAAACGACCAAAAATACGATGTAATCGTCGTGGGCGCGGGGCCAGCAGGCTCGGCGACGGCAAAGGCGGCCGCGGAGAGGGGGCTCGATGTTCTACTAGTGGAGAGAGAGCTGGAGATAGGTGTGCCGGATAAGTGCGGCGAGTACCTACCGAGTCTCGACGAGATGAAGCGCCTCACACCCAAGGTCGACCATTTAGACGAGTTCTTTGATCCGCCGAGTCGCTGTGTCGTGAACCGCACCAAGTATGTGAAGTTCATTTTCCCTAACAAAGTAGAGTTCTCTGTCCCGTTCAACGGCGTGGTGGTTGACAGAAAGCTCTTGGACAAACATCTGGCCAACGAGGCGGCGAGGGCGGGGGCCCATATCGCGCCGTTCACCTCTGCCCTGAATCTTCTAGGCGACGGCACGGGCGTCAGGGTGAGAAACAGCGAAGGCACGTTTGACCTCAGATCCGAGGTGGTCGTCGGGGCTGACGGGGCTTTCTCGTTGATTGCCCGTCAATCAGGTCTGCCCGTCTCCAAGGACTCGCTCGACTATGCTGTGGGATACCAGTACGAGATGGTGGGGGTGGAACACGACCCCGACTATGTGGACATGTATCTGGGGGAGGATATCGCGCCTGGCACATATGCATGGATTATACCCAAGGGGGAAGACGTGGCAAACGTCGGCACGGGCGCTAGAACCCCGTTCATGAAGAAGGGGGTAAGCATCAGGGACTACCAGAAAGTATTCGTCAACAAGCATGAGGTCTCCTCGAAAAAGCTGACGAAGGCCGTTCCGACGGCCGTCAAAGCAGGATACATCCCTGTCGGCGGCCCATTGGAGACGACTTCAACAGGAAACGTGCTGGTCGTCGGGGACGCAGGTGGGCACACCATCCCAACGGTCGGAGGTGGAGTGCCTCCAGGGATGATCGTCGGCAGGATAGCCGGGAACGCCGTGGCGGACAGCATACTCGAAGGAAAACCACTGACCCACTTTGACGATACATGGAAAAAAGCCATAGGTGAGACTTTTGACAACTCACTCCGTCTTCGAAGGATGAGCGATGTCATCTTCAGGAACAGAAGGATGATCGAGACCGTGACGAAGCTGGGTTGGTTGACGAGAGAGTCGATACTGAAGTTCATCTACTGCGAGGTTGACGCCTCCATGAGACTCGTTGAAAAGGCATTGACAAAAATCGAGCGCGATTAGACGAAATATTACTGTCTCTTAACCATAAAATAGATGGAAAGAAAATAGTCCACGTGGTTATGGCGTGAAGATGGCTGAAATATATTCAGCCACGTTCTCGACTAAGCCTAACGCCGCTTTGTCCGCCACCTGGATCGCTGGCTGAGGCCACACCCCGAAGACTATTATGAGCACAACCATGAACAAGGTGATGACCAGCATGGGCAGCGGCGCCTCATGCACTCCATGGTTCTCCTCAGGCGTGGCCAGCAGGTTCCTTATGACGATAAGATAGTAGCCCATGCTGAGGGTGCTGTTAAGGACGCCAGCTACAGTGAGCCAAATCAAGCCGGTGCCTATGGCGGAGTTGAAGAGTATGAACTTGCTGATGAAACCGTTCAGAGGCGGGATGCCTCCGAGGCCAAGCATCGCTACCAGCAAAGTGAATGACGTCAATGGCATGGTTCTCCCGATGCCTTTCAGCTCGTCTATGTCCCTCGTCTCCGCGTAGTGTATCAAGCTGCCTGCCGAGAGGAATGCCACACCCTTCATCAGGCTGTGGTTGAACACGTGGAGCAGCAGCCCCATGACTCCGTAGGCGGTTCCGGCGGCGAGCCCCACCAGCATGTAACCTATCTGGGCGATGCTGCTGTAGGCTAGCAAGCGTTTCAGATCCTTCTGTCTAAGCGCAGTAAGGTTGGCCACCGTCATGGTGAGGAACGCCAGCACGGCGATGGGCAACTTGAAGAAACCCGGGTCGAAGACCAAGAACAGGACCCTGGTCAAACCGTAGAGACCCGTCTCTATCACCACTCCCGACAGCAACGCACTCACTGGGCTCGGTGCCTCGGGGTGAGCGTCCGGCAGCCAAGTGTGTAACGGGAATACAGCAGCCTTAACCCCGAACCCCACGAGAAGGAAGGCGAAAAGCATCACCATCCATGGGGTAATATCTATGTTTGGGAAGGCGACTGCAAAGGACGCGAAGTTAAGGCTGCCGACCATCCCGTAGAGGAACGCCATGCTGAAGAGCAGGAAGGCGCTGCCTGTGGCGCTCATCACGAAGTACTTGAACCCCGCCTCCAGCGGCCCCCAGTTCTGCTTCAAGAAGGCGACCAATACATAGCTAGATATACTCATGAGCTCCCAGAAGATGAACAGCGTGAAGAAGTCACCCGCCATCGTGACGCCCACCAGCCCCGCCAG
>JGI2171J19970_10001419_pt1 | contig 13475 bp, 10 predicted proteins | sample DeeMarSWOR324_28_FD_19970 | JGI IMG/M metagenome (IMG submission 19970) | reverse complement strand
AGAGGTCTTCGTCAAATGGGTCGTCTGGCTCTAGTGGGGCGTCTGTGATAATCATGGATAGCTGAAAATATGGGCCATATTGTGGAATGATAATCATCCTATTCTTGTTGAAGCCGCCGATTCCTGCAGCGACCGCAGCATCCTGGATTCTAAGATAGAGCCTGCGTCGTCTGTTTCGACGCTTTAGCAACTTCTCTCTGCGTTGGTAGGTTGGCGCGCGCTCCCTAAGTTGGGGGGGTAGTGACATCTCATTGATCTCTTCATAACAATGGTGCGCGTTGCCCTCTGTACGAAAAGTATGGGCTTTGTATCCTTTTTCGGTTAGAAATTCTGTTAGTTTTTTGTCGATTCGGGTTAGTAGCTCTTCCAGCTGAATCCACCAGCTTTCGTCGAAAAGACCGCTACTAGGATCTTTGTATTTTACGGCGTATACTACAACGGCTTTGGCATCGTCTAGTATGCCTCTGGGTCTTTCACTGATCGGTATGTCGTCGAAAACCCTAAGATCCGAGACTCCTATGAAGTCAACGTGATTGCTAAACGCCACCTTCTTAAGCTCTTGGGTTAACTTCCTATTGTATATTGGCATTTACCATTTACCTCGATGCCCTGATGGTTTTTTGTGAGTGTTGAAGGGGCAATTGAGCATTATTTAAGTGTTATTGCGTGATAAAGGTTTGTTAGATCGGATATACTCCACAGTTTCGACAGCGAGAAGATGAATCGAGTAGAACATTTGGGTTACAGTATGGACAAGTTTTACTCTTTCGATCAACGCAGACGCCGCCCAAACCGATCACCTCAATGGTGCCGGCTGGAGCCACCGGCCGGTCTTACACCTCTTCCTAAGCCGAGCTTATCCGGGGGACGCATCATATGTTTACAGGCTCAACGCTTAAGCAACACTCAAAGAAGTCAACGAAGCGGCTCTAGCGATTTTTGGGTCTTAGAACGGCCTCTTCGATATCCATGTAGAGAAAATTTCCACCAGAGAGTAATCCCATGCGCGTTTGCGCATCGCCCAGCCCGGGTCCGCCCCAGACAAGCTTTTTCTTGCTGAACTTGGTGATTTCGATGGCCTCCTTAAAGAGCGGTGAATCAAGCACGGTGGTGTGAAACTCTCCAAATTCTCCTGTAGCGTCTATCCCAACTCCAGACGGGCCTACCAGCGCTTTCATCTCCTGAACGCAGGCCCTATCGAACTCGCGACCCAACCATTCTTCACCAAAGTACTTCAGGTCTACACAGTTAATAATAGCCTTCATGCCCGTTGAGAGCTCCATGTTCACAACGCGTTCACGGTAACGGTTCCCAGGATAGGGCGGCCGATCCCATAAAGGCATGATCACTTTCATACCGAACTTGCTAGACATATCCTCCCACGCACGCTTGTGATCTACGGAGTCGATGTCTCCGGTTACGATACCCTCGATTCCCTCCTCTTTTTTCAGACGAGCGAAGACTTCGAACCAGGCTTGATACATACGGTTCACATCTTTAACCTTAAACTTGATTTGGGGGGTTCCTAGAGCCTTGGCTCCTAGCTCCGATATCAGAGAGCTGTGGAAAATATACGGCTCCAAATAGACACATGTTAGAAGATAAGCAACATGGTGACCCTGCTCAATTACCTTATGATATGCCGTATAGCCATCTTTGCCTCCACCCCAAAGCGCGGCAACTCTCATTCAACCACACTCCTCATTTGGCGTGCGCGCATTGGAATATCTCAGGTGTTGTTCTTTCATGTCATCCCTCTTTTTCTTTCAACAGATTGTCCAAATATTACTGTTTTATATATAAACATAGTGCTTTTGTAGAAAATGTTTTTATTGGACTGATCTAAGAAGAATAAATCTTCAATTAAATCCAGTTTTGGAGGGAAATAGAATAGAGTCAAAACTAGCCGAAAAACTACTCTCCTCCGGGCGCGTCCCTCCAGGCAGGTCGACTTGACGTTCCAGTTGCAGACTGCATCAGGCGTTTAAGTGTCCATGAATGATCCGTCTGTCTTAGATGTGATGGTTCTAGTTATTTTGATGCGTCGGGCTTCAAAAGTCAGCGTGACTGGGGCTCCTGATGCAGCTGGAAAGATAGAGCCAGAAACCGTTGCCGTCATTACGATTTGAAATATGGAAATGGACTATAAGGTTACTCTCACTGCGCGAGACCCGATGGCGTATCCTATGCTTGAGCCGATTGCCATCGTGATTCCACTCAAGATGGCGACTGGAAAAGTCCACAGTAGTGGTTGCCAATACTGCCATACAGCGAATGGAAATAAGGCTCCGCCGATAGCATAACTAAATATGCCAAATGAGAACCCTAGCAAGAGCAGCGAGCTTAGTGTCCCTCGCTTAGATGTAAGATAGTACGCCTCTAAGGCAACTGCTGATAAGATAGAGAACGGAAACCACAATGGGTTTGGTGTCCCAGCTACAACTGCCCCAAGTATAGTGTGACCAATCACATACGTTAATGCAGTGCCAGGCTTGGGAACAATCTTCAGGAGAGCTGCCATTATTATGCCTTGAGGAAACGACGAAGTGAATGCAATTGTCACTGGGACATAAACCAGAGGCCCTGGCAACATCATACTAGCCCAATCAGCGATGATGAAGATTGCTGCAAACACAGCTATCACTGCAAAATCTGTGGTTCTTAAGGAGGCGCTTTTAGTCGCCTTCCCAAACTTGATCATTAAGACCGTCCACGCCGCAAAGAAAATAATTAAAAGAAATATACCTGCAAAGAATTCAACCAGACCTGGCCAATAAAGGGTGTAAAAAACTAGATACGCCAAGCCTGTGATGGGCATGATTGCCGCAACTACTATTGATGGAATGCTTGGGATTTCCATAAGCAATTCCCTTACATTAATTTTGTTGTTATAGTTAAGTATTATTATTGTATATATAGAGCTTTCGAGATGAAACGCCGATCGGTAAGCTCAAGTTTTTGTTCTCTTCTCTTTCCCAGGTGGTCAAACAGCCTCGAGAAACTTTGCGATTGATCAAAGCCTATGGGAAGGACTAAGGTAATTCTCGTAAGTCCTTCGCTGGAAAAGGATATAAAGCTTCATGAAACAACAACCAACAAAGCGATGGCAATATTTTTACTTAGGGGGAAACCAATAAGGCATATAGAGGCGGAGAACAATGTTTCAAGTATTTCACTATGTTGACAAGCCTTCTCCAATTCACAGGTTAGATCCAAGGACAAAAATTCTATGTTTAGTTCCCATTCTTCTGCTGACCGTAGTTTCACGTAACCCTATCGTGCTCTTTTTGGTTTTCGCATCCGTCTTGGTCCTATTTCTACCTGCAAAGATAGAATTCCATAGGATTAAAGCTCTCCTAAAGTTTGCTTTGATAGGCGGCCTTCTCCTTGTTCCCCTACAGACGCTATTCTATTATAGGTTCCTTTTGTATGGCGAGCCAGTATTGCCATATGGTTTATGGATTATTACCCCTGAGACTGCACGTTCTCTTCCTTTGTTAGGACCACTTATTCTCTGGGCAACTAACGGACGCGGTATCATCGCGAGCCTACACGGATTTTTATTTGGTCTTATGGTTACACTGAGATTCGTAATAATGTTTTTTGCCGGCAGTTTTGTAGTTATGACCACTAAACCAAAGGATATAATATTGACCTTTAATAAATTGGGAGTGCCTTTCAAAATAACCTTTACCGCAATGACGGGTCTTCGGTTTTTACCAATAATCCTAGAAGAGTGGACATTAGTCATGAAGGCTCAGTCCGCCAGAGGAATGAGATTTCGAAAACTTAGCATAAGAAATCTTATGAAGATTCTCTCAAGGAGTCTTTCGGCACTAATCATCAACAGTGTAAGGCGAGCAAGGATCATAGCTTTTGCAATGGAAACCAGAGCATTTGGCTTGAGCAAGAGAAGGACAACCTTGACAGAACTTCAAATGAACCGAACAGATAAAATCGTTCTGATAGCCATCTGCTTTGTTACCGCCTCAATGGTCACTTTAGTCATTCTATTCCCAACTTTTTTTGGGTAAACCGTTGCTTTTGAGAATAACCATGGTTTAAGCTTTATCTACGAGGGATCTTTTTTGAAATTGAATATCCCCATAAAAGGGGTCAAGGCAGAAATCAGGCAAAGAAACGTGGTGATCCAATCAGTCTCGCCGCTGAGAGCCCTCAGCTCCAGTATTTTGAACCGCAGCTACGCTAGGTTTAAGGCAATTGTGAACAATCAAATTCCGGAAGATTATGCCCACGCAAATCCTAAAAAACTCTTCCTCGAGACGGTGGAACATTTGGGTTTGCCTGAACGAACTTTAGGTCTGGTGACCACTGTAGATGTTAACAACGTTTCGGTTGTCAGCAAGAAACATAAGAAGCTCATCGTATGTGCCGTTGTCACAGCGGGAGTATTGAATCCTGCCTCAGCTGGGGATAAAGCGCCCGAAGAAATGCTATCTAATACCATAAACATTATTCTGTTAATTGATGGTAACCTAACCCAGCATTGCATGGTTAACGCTGTGATGACAGCCACAGAGGCAAAATCAGCCGCATTAAGGGATCTAGACATCAGAAGCCGCCTTTCCACCGAACTTGCTACCGGTACGACAAGTGACATGATAGCGGTTGCTTGCACTGGCAGGGGGCGACCGATCATGTTTGCGGGGACGGCAACAAAACTTGGAGAATTAATTGGGAAAACGGTCAAGGAAGCCGTGAAGACAGCAATCCAGAAACAGCATGGCATAAAGCCAGACAGACCCCTATTGAAGCGACTCGAGGAGCGTGGAATCGAATTCGAAGAACTTCTGAATAGTGCTCTAGAACTCTATAGTCTACATTTCAGGGCAGGAGCAAAGGAAGAAATGCTCAAAACCTTTACAAACTGTTTAGAAAATGCATTGACAGACATAAACGTTTCCGCCTTGCTCTTGGCTGGCCTACGACTCAGTGAGGATTGTCGTCGAGGACTCATACCGGATTTGTCGATTAAAACTCGTGAACAAGATTTAACATTTCTAACCGCTGGCCAAACGTTGGGTAAGGCTATTGCAAATTACATAGGTGGGAAAAAGGGGATCCTAGCGCTCCTTAGATTTGGTGAGGAAAAGCCAGGCGTGCTTGGAGAACTAGAGCCGATTGCGAGGGATGTTTTCAAGGGGTTGCTTGCTGGATTATCATCTGAAATACAGGCTAACCGGTCTGAGAACTAAAGTCAACGCGTGTGGCATTACAAGAGGAGGGAAGTGCCCACCCAAGCAATAAGGATGAGAGGAATGAGTACAAAGAGGAAGAATAGGAGAATTGCTATGTTGCGTATTCGAAGCGCTCGAATAATATGCTCGACTGACAGCTCTTCAATGTCATCGCCGACGGCGTAATATCCCGGCTTTTCAAGTTGCACCCTCAAAGCGCCGGCCATAGCAGCCACAGGCCATCCATGATTTATACTCTGAATCTTGGGTTGGTCCCTGCGAGCGATGATCCACGAATTTTTGTAGTCTTCACGTAGGATGGCTGATGCCAGAATTATGAGAAAAGTGCTTAATCTCTGCGGGATATAATTGACGATCGTGTCCAGCACCGCTGAAAACCAACCCACGTTAACATTTACAGGATCCTTAAATCCGATGGTTCCATCCAAGATATTGATTACTTTGCAGGCGAAGGCTCCTGGCACTCCGAATAGGCCAAAGTAAAAAAAAGGAGAGAGCTTGAAATCCGCGAGATTCTCAGCCATCGACTCAATTATGGCGGAAACTATTTGTTGGCTGTCTAAATCCTTCACATCCCTCCTTGACCACATGGAGGTCATCTCCCTTCCTTGAGCAATATCGCCCTCACGAAGAATTTGAACAGTCCTAATCGCGTATTCCCTTTCCATCTTGATAGTAAAGGTGAATTTTAAAAGAAAAGCGGCAACAACAACATACAAAAATAGATTGAAAAGTTTTAGCAGATTTAACACAAAATAAATGGGTACCGTGAATGCTGCAATCAACATCAAGGCAAGAAAAGTCCCGCCGATTTTCTCGAATCTAGGTCTTGCACTCTTAAAATACCACTTAACCTTACTCACTAACACGCCAATCCAATAAGTGGGATGATATAGGTAGGGCGGCTTCCAATAAGGTGGTCCAAAAGGCTCCCCAACAATGAAATCTATCACTAACGCCAGTAGAAGCGTCAATAAAGCCGCAAATAAGAAAGTTAGGAACTCAGCTAAATCTAATGGCAAATTATATCACAATGAACAAATACTCAGCTAAACTCTAAATTAAGCGTTCCTCCAAGATCTCTGGTAAGTCTCGATCACCTCTTCGCAATTAGAGTCCATGCAAAACACTTTTCAACACGCAAAGGTATAATGCGCGCGCGTATTTGTTTCTCTGTAAGAATTCGATTGTGGCTCTGGAGCGGTGTTAACGCGTGTGTGAGTTGAGCTGTGTTTTGCGAAAATCTTATCCGCTAATCCTTACGTAGCATATTCGCAGAAGCGCGGTTGCCGTGGTTTCTAGTGAGATTAGGCATTTTTGGTTCTGGTCTTCACAGGTTGGCGCTTGACAAGTGGCAATTGGCTTTCTTGGCTTTCCTAGTTATTTACACGCCATTGCTCATGCTGGATTTGGCTGGCACGTGTGTCTTATGGGATGAGATGCCACATTTGAACGGCGGGCTGCTCTTGTCGCAAGGCCGGGTTCAGGAGTATTTGGGTTCAACTCGGTATCCGCCGATGCTTGACTTGGCGACTGCGGGGTACTTCAGAATCTTCGGAGCAAGCGTGTATGCTGGGCGGTTGGTGTCGATTACTTTTGCCGTGCTAACGTTGTGGGCATTGTTTGAGCTGACGTATCGTGCGTATGGACCAAGAGTGGGTTTGCTCTCAGGCGTTTTGTTGGCAACGATGCCGGGGTTTGTGTGGCTTTCGCGATTGGCGTTTTTGGAGATGATGCTTGAATTCTTCTTCGTGGTTTCGATTCTACTGTTTCTGTCTTGGCTGCGGACTGGTCGGAACTGGGTGTTGGTTTTGAGTGGTGTAGCGTTGGGTTTGGGGTTGCTGACCAAGTACCAGATGCTTGCTGCTGCTGTAGTGATATTAACTTACATCCCGCTTGTTTATCATAATAGCCTTAGGGTAAGGCTTAGGTGGTTTCCTTTGCTAGTCGTGACGGCTGTCCTTGTTGTTTTGCCGTGGGTAGCGGTTGTATTTCAGATTTATATGTCGGGCATGTTGGGTCAGTGGCTACAGTTGCTCCAGATGACTGACTTGCGAAGCCACATGTACAGCACGCGTTTTCCGCTGCCCATTTTTTATCTCATTGAAATGACTTGGCCATACGGCACTGTTCACCCAATTTCGCTTCTTGTTTACGCCTTTGGCTTGCTTGGTTTTGGCGTGTTCGCGTGGCGGAGAAGGTTGGAGGATAAGTTTTTGCTTGTGTGGTTTTTTGTGGTTTACGTTTTTTTCACTTTGATAGGGATTAAAGACTGGCGGTATGTTTTGCCCGTTTTTCCTGTTTTGGCGGTTTCTGCAGCGTGTTTTCTGGTTTTCGTGTATGGCAAAGCTGAGACAACTTGGCAGAGTAGACATGTGAGCGTGAACAGGAAGCGGGCGGTGAGAATGGCGGCGCTGTGTCTCATTGTTTTGGTGGCTGTTGCCATAGTCTATAGTTGTGTGGATGCGTACAGTTGGGTTGCGAGGTGGCAGATTTACGTGCCGATTGGAGAGGCTGCTAGTTACGTGGCTGAGAGATTAGGCGATAATGAGTCGGTGATGGTTGCTTGCGCACTGAACATGTTCAACCGCGAAATGGTGCGGTTCTATCTTACGGCTGACGCGTCGAGGCAGAACCAGGTGTGGCAGTATCCTGAGTTGCCTGTTGACTCATATACACCCAGCTTCAACGTGACCGAAATTAATGTCCTATGCCGAGAACACAACGCGAAGTACGTGTTGGTGTTCGAGTATGGAATAACTTATCCATACTTTAACTCGACACTGACAATGCAAGCAGTCTATGAGATGCTCAACCAAAGCGGCACGTTCACTTACGAAACCAGCTTTGGAGCAAGCCCCTGCAAAATCCTTATCCTACGAGTGACTGACTAAAGGGCTAACGTTTTCCAATCATAGCACATGGATAAGTAAGTTGCCGTCGCGCGCGTCCCCTCCCTCGCACCATTTAACATTTAGCGCGCTAACAGTAGCGTTACTGACCTGAAAAGTCCTTGATAAATTTTATAATAATCTTTGGATGGCTCAGCGCCGTCTTTCATGTTTTCTTAGGGTTCTTAATGTAATTGATTAAGAATACCCGGCTTGTATGCATGCGCGTGCGCCGACAACGAAGTAACCAGGCTTTTTCGGTTGTACATGGAGGGGCCCCAGCCATGGCAGCTATTGGCCACCCTGATTTATGCTAGTGATTCTAGCTCGATCGCGATGAGCAATTTTCCATGCGGCCTTCCAGTCTTCGCCTAAGATAGATGCGGTCAAAACTAGGAGAAGAGCGGATAACCGAGCTGGAACGTAGTTGATCAGAGTGTCAAGGGTTGCGGAAACCCATCCTGTATTGATGTGCTTAGGATCCTTAAATCCGATTACTGAGTCAATCGTGGTAATAGCACGAACAGCAAAAACGCCCGGAACATCCCGAAAGGCATGCATGCATAACCGTTAAAGCGAGGATGACTTCATTGGTTTTTCGATTAAAGGATTTTTTGTTCTTGAAGGATAACAAAAACGCTCTCGTTGTTTTGTTCATTCAAACCGTAGGATGAAGAATGTATGGCGGCTTCCATGGCAGACTATGGATATCAAGCCCATAATTATTGCAAGAAAAAGGATGATCGTCATGAAGAAGAAACTCTAATAACATGTTACCCTTCATGTGTTTATTTCTAAAACATTCAACTCATATGTGTTGGGGTTGCAGCATACCAGCTAAAAATCTCACTCCAAACCTTATAGTTCCGCATCCAGCGTCTTTCATTTTCCTTAGCAGATCTCGCGAGATCAGGTGTACTCTGGCATCTTTGGTATCCCAAACCAACTAGCGACTTTGGCTACGATTACACCAAGTATAGACCAAACGATGTAAATCACAGCATTAATGAAGTAACTATAGGTTACTCCATCGAAATAGTTTCCATTGATGGGTTGGAACATCGGTGAATACCAGATATATGTCTGGGTAGTAAAGGCTATTGCAACGATGGCAGCCACTATTGACCAAATCAACATGGTTTTAAAGCTTGTATCACCACGCATGCGCGAACGGGTCATCAAGGCTCCAGCGATATATCCAGCTAACATGCCACTCACAATCAAGCCAAGCCAGTCTACGGTTGGAACAAAGAATTCGCCCCAGTATACGCCCATGCCCACTGTATAGAGTACACTGAGTAGGAATCCTGATGCACCTCCAGCCCACTTGTTCCAAGCCAATCCAAGAAAGATTGGAATACCACAAGCGAGCAAACCCTGACTGATACCAAAGGTNAGTATGTAGTCGAGCGGTATTTNTACTCCTCCCCAGAGAAATTCTGGTAAATATAGGTGTATTGTACGCAGAATGTCTGCTATCACTGTTGGGAAAGCGATTATCAAAACGCCGAAAATCAATGGCAAAATNAAGCAAACTGAAATGTCGCTAAAGATCCAACCTATGACTCTGTCTGATATCGACAAACATTTCCACCTCTTTTGTGATTTATGTGATGTGAATTAATAAGCTTTTCACTCTGATTGGGCGCGACTAAATGTGGGTCCATATTCGTTCGAGTGAATTGGCGGCCCAATGGCATGCAAATTATTAGCGATTCTGGTAACCAATACGCGCGCGCATATAAACTTCAACAGTGCAAGGTACGTACGCAACTTCGTATAATCTCTGCTAAAGGAATTCCTGAAGGACACACATAGGAGCACATTCCACATTCAAAGTGGTCAGTCATATGCAAACTTTTGGCCCTTTCAATATCTCCTTTTTCTATGGCTTCAACAATCAATACAGGATGCAAATGGAGCGGACAGGCGCTAATGCATTTGGAGCACCTAATACAGTCTGTTCTTCTCTTAACAGGTTTGTACTTGCTCTTCGAGAAAACAATTATGCTTGAAGTTAGCTTTGCAACAGGGGCCTTTGTTGTTGGAATAGATTTTCCCATCATAACTCCGCCTAACACCACTTTTCGTATATCGTTTGGATCCACTTTGAAATAATCAAGAATGTGGCCTACAGGGGTACCTATCTTCACTAACAAGTTCTTTGGCTCTTCTATATCACCGGTTAAGGTTGTTACCCTTGATATTAGCGGTTCTCCCTCAAAAACGGCTTTTGCCACAGCGTTGATTGTTGCTACATTATGCACCACAACACCCATCTCATAAGAACGTTTTTCAGCATTGACTTCCCAGCCGAAAAGTGCTTTCTGCAGCAGTCCAGCATCTCCCTGTTGATACGTAAACGGCCTCGCCACAATTCTAGTATCTGGCTCTCCGGAAAACGCTTCCTCCAACCGCTCCACGGCCTCAATCTTATTGTTCTTTGTGGCGATTACAACTTCTGGATACCCTAAGACCTTACGCATTACTTTGACACCTTTTAGGATGCTGGAGGTTTTTTCTATGAGCAGTCGTTCATCGGAGGTGTTGTAGATCTCGCTTTCACATGCATTTACAACAAGATGTTTTATCGGCTTGTCAGAAGGGGGAGAGAGTTTGAGGTGTGTTGGAAAACCTGCTCCTCCCAAACCGATTATTCCCGCCTCTCTAACTCTCTTAACAAGGAAATCGTTAGAAACATCTTTCAATTCCGATTCTGAGATGGGTTTTAGAGTTTTGTCCTTTCTTTTTTTTCCGTCATTTTCTATGAAAATTGCTTGAGAAAGCCCGGTTTGCTTAAAATTATACGCATCGCCTATTTTTACCACTTTGCCGGAGATAGGGCTATGAACCGGAGCACTTATTGTTTCCTCGGAGTCAGCTATTTTCTGTCCAATTGAAACTTTATCGCCCACCGAAACTAAGGGGGCATTTGGAGCTCCTGCGTGTTGAAGAGTCAAAATCACCGCGGTTTCTGGATCAGGAAAAACCTCGATAGGAGCTTTTCTTGCTTTTTCTTTCCTCTCTTCTATTTTGACAGTCAAATTTAGATTCATCTCCGTCCAAACGGCTTATGGATTCCCACCCGATCTAAAAAGGGGACAGTTAGATTCATCATAACTAGTGCTAGGATTGATCCGCCCAAGAAATGACCCCAAGTTTGAAATATGATAGTAAGCACTCCTACCCCGATAGCGAATATTATCTGCCCCAAGCCAGTTAGAGGCGTCGTAGCCGGATCAGTAGCCATGAAGAACGCCAAGAAAATTGAGCTTCCAACGAAGAGGTGAAAAGCGACTCTTAATANNGGGTCTCCTCCATAAACGTAGCTTAGACCAAAAGCAAATAATGCAGTTGTTANCAGATAAGCTAANGGTATCCGCCANTTTATGTAACCACGGCTGAAAAGGATGAGCGCTATTCCNACGATGATTACAGCTATACTTGAAGCACCTCCTACCCAACCGTGAAGCTTCAATACGCCTAGAGTCCAGAGCACATCCTTGGGCGAAGCAGCGACAGTGAAGGGAGCATTAGCAAAACATGATTGCAGAAAAACCGCAAAAGAAAACTCACCGCTGAAAGTTATGGGAGTGGTAAGTGAAGGGAACATGAGCGTGTGCTCTCCGGGCAAAAAAACTTCGTGTATAAAGGGAAGGAAAACCAAAAGTTTTGCGGTCGCAGCGGGATTAACGTATTTTCTGCCAAGCAAACCTTGACCTTTTTTAAGCAAGATCATTCCTAATGCAGCAATTATCGCAACGTAGACATATGCCATAGGTGCTTTCAGCGGCAGAACTTCACTGTAAAGAAGAGAAGGAATTCCTAAGGAGTATGAAAGAGCTACAATTAACCCGAAGACAGCTGCGGACATCGTGTTCAACGGTCCCTTTTCTTTCATTACGAGAGACAGCAGATAATCAAGAGATACAGCAACCAAAACCGAAATTACAGACAGGATTATAGATGTTATGCCCCACGAAAGATATGACACTGCTACGAGTATGCAGAGTGCAATAAACGTGTATTTCATTAGGAGATCTTTTGTCATGCGACCAGTCACATGAGGCGATGGTTCAACAACCAACTCACGTTCCATCAGACTTGAGCCAGAAACGCAATTTCCCCTATTTTTGGATTCTCTTTCCAAATTCCGCAACTCTCTTAAGTTTGGAGCGAATCCAACCAGATTTGAACATATTAACCTTTTGGAAATTTTATTGTGTAGATGCCTTCAAGTTGAAACCCAGTTGAGTCATGAGGCAAATGAGATATAGATGCATGCATGCATTAGTGGCCACAATACTGCATTCTGGAAAACTACAAGTTGATGAAGTGAAATCTGCTAATTTCTCTAACTCCGTTTTGGGCAACCGTTAAATGATACACACGCCTATGCGCGCGCAATAAAAGCATGGTGCTACCAGAAACTAAGAGACCTTATTTTATCAGCGTCACTACATTGTCGAAAACATTAAATACGAGTGAAAAAGACATATTTGATTTGTCGAGGAAGTGAAAATTTGAGAGATAAACTATATGCACTGACTTTAGTACTAGTGATGACTGTAGCGGCAATATTTGTTGCTGTTCCATCAATCTCAGCGCAAATCAACGTAAATATGCAGATAATGCTTTTTCCCATTATAGGCGAGAACTCCCCAACATTCATGTGTTGGACGCCATCCCCTAACGTTTTTGAAAGCGATCCCTACTACGTGGAGCCTTGGACTGAAACTCCAATGTGGTCAGACGCCGTCATCACCTTCACAAGGCCTGACAGCTCAGTTGACGTTGTAAACGGACCCTTCACTGTCTACTCTGTACTATACTCATCGGGGAGCTGGGGATTCCACCCCCAGGTGGAATTAACCTATACACCAGATATGCAAGGAGACTGGACAGTTAATTTCTATTGGCCTGGAGACGGCACATATAACCCCATCAACGTAACAAACACTTTTCCAGTTGGACCACACCATCCCAAAAGAATAAGCTATCCAATGATGTCTATAAGGCCTTATCCAGCTGTAGGAATAGGCCAAGAAGTGCTAGTCAACCACTTTGTCACCCCACCACCAATGAACGCCCATACGAACTATAGAAATTATGAGTTCACTATAACAAAACCTGACGATTCAATATATTACAGCTTCACCATGGATTCAGAGGTTCCTGGAGTAGTCTGGTTTAACTTCTGGCCAGACACACTTGGCGAATGGAGCATTAGCTTCAATTGGGATGGAAGCGAGCTTATGCAAGGATGTAGTATAACGCGGACTTTCACTGTTCAGCAGGATCCGATACCATACCCCGTTGAGGACACTCCCATTCCGACGACGGAACCTTGGGATTATCCCATTAG
>JGI2171J19970_10001414_pt1 | contig 13494 bp, 9 predicted proteins | sample DeeMarSWOR324_28_FD_19970 | JGI IMG/M metagenome (IMG submission 19970) | reverse complement strand
TAATTACTGGAACCCTAGATGCCCGAGCCATGGCCCTCAGATCAGCATGCTTGAATAGGCGAGCCATAATTCCTTCAACGTTTCGAGATAGGTATCTAGTCTCGTCCCTAATATCCGCCAAAACGAGGTTTGTCGATCTCCAATCCATATAGAGTGCATGTCCTCCTAACTGGGTCATGGCCACCTCAAATGAAGCCCTTGTTCTGGTAGAGGTCTTCTGAAAGACCATTGCCAAGGATTGGTCTTCCAAGGCGGTTCTGTACGTGTCCGGATGGTTTTTAGTCTCTATTGATCTCTCGATTACGTTGCTAATCTGTTCCGTTGTCCACTCTTTAAGAGTCAGTAAATGCATCTACATCCCCTAGCCTTTCCTCAATTGCTCGCATTTCGTAGCGATATAAGTCTTGTGGAAATCAGTTTGAATTTCCTTTTTCTGTCATTACTAGATATTGTACTACGTTTCAATACATTGTTAATGCAGGGACTAGGCAAGGTTTAACTCTCCAAGCCTTCCCTCAATTCATTGTTGGATGGTTCAAAATGATCCTTATGGTAGCGTCAACAAAGGACCTCGCAAGCACGAATATTGCTAAGGAACTTCTGGAGCATTATGAATTTGAAAGAGTTTCAGAGGATTTTCAACGAAACCCCGTCTACTTTGGCAAATTCGAGGAACGTGAGGTCAAACTTGTACACGTGAATGATGACACTATTAACACGCAATACATTACAGATTTCTTCAATCCTCAACTCATAGTCTTCCTTTCCCGCCACAGTAGCGCAAGCGGAACCCCAACCCTCTCTGTCCACACTCCTGGCAACTTAGCCAACGAAGCCAAATTCGGTGGAATCCGCAAGAAGATTTCGATCTCTCCCGCCGGCGCCATGAAAGAAGCTTTGATCGAAATGGCGAAACTTAGACGAGACATGGGATTGGGTTACAAGGTTTCCTACGAGTGCACCCATCACGGGCCATCTTTAGATGTGCCAACTATGTTCGCTGAACTCGGAAGCTCGCCTAAGCAGTGGAAAGATCTTGAAGCAGCTGAAGTTGTGGCTCATGCTGCGATGGCGGCTGTCTTTAGGCAGTCACAGTACCATGCGGTCTTGGGAATCGGTGGACCACACTATAACGAGAAATTCACAAAGATCGCACTAACTACTAACGTAGCTTTTGGGCATATCATCCCAAAATACGCTATTCCTCAAATAGATGCAGAGATGATAAGGCAATGCCTTGAAAGAACAGTTGAGACCGTAGAGTCAGCAGTCCTTGAATGGAAAGGAATCAAAGGTGCTGATAAAGGCAAACTGATAGCAGCCCTAGAGAAGATCGGCATACCTATAGAAAAAGTATAGAAGGCTTATGAAAAGAGGCTTTTTGAATCAAAATACTTTTTATATTAGAACTCATTCTTGAGAGTGCGAACAACCTTGGGATTAAGATCGTTTCTTAAATCAGCTTCGAGGTTGCTGAGACTCGCTACAAAACCTGGAAGAAGCGAGCTATGGCTATCGATAAAGATATGCTTTCTCGGCACCCTCGCAGTTGGCGGAATCGGATTTGTCATTAAACTCATATCTTTTGCGTTGCAGGGCAGCCCTCCAACATAGGAGGCACAACTATGGAAGAAGAGAGAATTCCTACAGCGATTTTTGCTGTTCGAACTACAGCTGGCCAAGAGAGAAACGTTGCAACCCTCATAGCTGCAAAGGTTAGGACTGGCGACCTACCGATAAAGGCTATCCTTGTACCAGAAATGTTGAAAGGCTACATTTTTGTCGAGGCGGATGGACCCCACTTTGTTGAGAAGGCTATAGCTGGCATAAAGCATGTGCGCTCGAGAGTTCCTGGAATCGTAACATTCTCAGAAGTTGAAAGATACATTGTAGTAAAACCAGTGATAGAAGAGCTAGATGAAGATGACGTAGTAGAAGTTGTGGGCGGCCCGTTCAAAGGAATGAGGGCGAAGATCACCAGGGTTGACAAGGCGAAGGAAGAAGTAACTCTTGAATTACTAGAGGCAACTTTCACCTTGCCTATAACAGTCCATGCTGACTACGTAAAACTCGTGGAGAAGGCTAAGGGAGAAGAGTAGATTATGGGCGAAAAGAAAGTTGTTGAAGCATTGATAAGCGGAGGACAAGCAACCGCTGGACCGCCACTGGGACCAGCCTTAGGGCCCCTGGGAGTAAACGTCCTCGCCATCGTCAACAGAATCAACGAAGTAACAAAGAGCTACGCTGGTATGAAGGTGCCTGTGAAGATCACCGTTGACACTGAAACGAAAGACTTCGACGTAAGTGTAGGTACACCGACAACCTCCGCGTTAATCGTCAGCGAATTAGGAGTACAGAAAGGATCGGGAAACCCAAAGACCGAAAAGGTAGGAGATCTTTCATTGGAACAAGCCTTACGTATTGCTAAGGTCAAAGGCACTGAACTTCTGGCTGGAGATGCAAAGGCCGCAGTGAAAGAGGTTTTAGGGAGTTGCGTCAGTATGGGAGTGACAATAGAAGGTAAAGACCCACGCGAGGTACAACGGGAAATCGATGAAGGAAAACATGGCGAGTTGTTCGGAAAGGAAGGATAAACTCTTTTATAAGTGATCTCCAGTAGGAGACTGGCACGGAGCTTCGAAGATGCCATTAGAAAAGAAGAACATCCTTGATGCAATCAACGAGTTAAAGGACAAGTCTGAAAAGAGAAATTTCGTTCAATCGATAGACCTAATCATAAATCTGCGAGACATCGATCCTAAAAAGCCTGAAGGAAAAATCCAGGAACTTATCGAGTTGCCCCATCGTGCTGAAAAAGCAAACAAGATCTGCGTCATAGCTTCCGGCGAAATGGCCCTGAAAGCCAAGAGAGCAGGCAGCGATCTAGTGCTTGAACGAACCGACCTGGAAGCTGTGGCTGGTGACAAGAAGAGACAGAAGCAATTGGCGAAGAACTATGATTTCTTTATCGCGGAAGCTCCTTTAATGCCCCTTGTGGGGAGAGTGTTGGGCGCAACCCTTGGACCTAAGGGGAAGATGCCTACGCCGGTACCGCCCACAGGAAACATAGCAGACCAGATTGAGAAACATCGGAAAATGGTCTTGGTCAGAGTGCGGGGCCAACCTGTGCTGCAATGTCATGTGGGAACGGAAGAGATGGTCAACGACGAGATAGCTGAGAATATCCAAGTCGTGATGCGACGGATCGAGGGCAGACTAAGAAGGGGGATCAAAAATATCAGATCAGTCATTTTAAAGACGACGATGGGCCCACTGGTTAAAGTAAAGATGTAGGGAAGATTAATGTCACAGCGTCAAACAGTGCAGTTGAAAGCAGAAGAGGTTGATGAAATAAAAGATTTCATAAAACGATACGATGTCGTCGGAGTTGCGAGCTTAAAAAAAGTTAGGGCTGCCCAACTTCAAGAATTGAGAAGAAAGCTGAGAGACAATGCGCGCCTTCGCGTTGTGAAGAACACGTTAGTAAAGAGAGCCATTGCCAAACTCGAAGAGAAACCTGGAATAGAGAATCTTGAAGACTACATGGCAGGATCAAACATCTTCCTCTTCACTAGACTTAGCCCATTCAAACTTGCACTTCTTCTTGAAAAGAGCAGAGTTACAACCACGGCGAGGGCGGGTGACATAGCAGCTTTCGACGTAACAGTACCAGCTGGAAACACTGGTCTACCTCCCGGCCCAATAATAAGCCAATTTGGCGCCGTAGGGATACCAACCAGAATTGAGGCTGGAAGTGTATGGATAAATCGCGATACATTGGTGGCAAAGAAGGGTGAGGTTATAACAACAAGACTCGCGAGCGTATTATCGAAGCTAGGAATAAAACCAGTAGAGATCGGGCTGACATTGAAAGCAGCCTACGACGACGGACTAATCATACCCGAAGAACAGCTGCTTATAAATCTCGGGCAAATACGGAGAAACCTCGAAGAAGCCCATCTACATGCTTTCAATCTCTCGCTGAACATCGCGTACCCCCTTCCAGAAAACATCACGTTTCTGATCCAAATGGTGCATCAAGAAGCTTTCACGTTAGCTTTGAACGCGGGGGTGCCTAACCCTGCCACAATCTCTGCTCTAGTAAGCAAGGCCCACGCGCAGATGTTAAGTTTAAGTACAAGGCTAGCCAAAGTTGATGAAAAAGCTGCAACCAAGACCGCAGTGGAGAAAGGTTGAAAAGGCAGAGTGATGTAAAAGATGGAGGGAAAAAATATGGAGTACGTATACGCAGCAATGCTCCTTCACAGAGCAGGTAAGGAAATAGACGAAAAGAACCTAGCTGGTGTACTGAACGCCGCTGGCATAAACGCAGACCCTGTGAGGGTGAAGGCCCTAGTGGCTTCGCTAGCAGAGGTTGATATCGAAGAAGCGATCAAAGCCCCGCCAGCATTCATGGCAGCACCTGCGCCAACAGCAGCCCCGCCAGCAGCCTCAGAGGCGAAGCCTGCAGAAGAGAAGAAGAAGGAAGAAGAGGAGAAGGAGAAGGAGGAGGCAGCGCTAGAAGGCCTCGGCGCCCTATTTGGATAAAGCATCGATCCTAACGCTTCAATTAATGAAGAGGCCAACCGAAGTTTTCGTATCACGTGAAACAGCCTACTGAGTAGAAGGTCGTAAACTATTTATAGAATTCAACTATATACAAGCTAATGTAAAAGCTGATGGTGCACCTTCCTGTCTAAACTCCTTTCTCTCTTCAGCAAGAATTTTGCTTGAATGTAGGTGCCCATCAGCTTTTACGATCTGCTATCTTTAGGCTTAAGTTATGACCTCAACTACATCATGAATTAGTAGAGCGTGCTGCACAACAGTTTAAATGTCTCCCAAAACTTTTACCTTTGAAGCTGTCAAGCTTGCTTAGGTTGGAGGATGCAGATTGAGGCGATTTCCGAAGAGCGAGTATCATGTTCCCTTCTTCGATGAATACGGGTACGTCCGAAAGCTTTGTCCNGTTTGTGGCGGATACTTCTGGACACAAAACTCGGAACAGGAAACATGTGGAGAATCGACGTCGCAAGGTTGCGCGCCACTAACTTTTATCGGTGATTCACCTACACGTAAACGCTACAATCTGCAAGCGATGCGGGAGGCTTTTCTGTCTTTTTTCGAGAAGAACNGACATAANAGGATAGAGCCTTATCCGGTTGTAGCTAGGTGGAGAGACGATCTTTACTTTACACACGCTAGTATAGTCGACTTTCAACCATATGTTACAAATGGGATGACCCCTCCACCAGCAAATCCACTGGTCATAAGCCAGCCTTGTATTCGGTTTGTAGATGTGGACAATGTAGGACCGACCTTCGGTCGCCACTTGACTATTTTTGAGATGGGCGGGCATCATGCCTTCAATTATCCAGAGAAAGAGGTGTATTGGAAAGATCAAACCGTGCGATATCATCATGAGTTTGTGACTGAGGAGTTAGGGGTAAAGTCTGAAGAGGTGGTTTACAAGGAAGACGTCTGGTCCGGTGGAGGAAACGCTGGTCCAGATCTTGAGACAGTTGTTCGTGGACTGGAGCTTGCCACGCTGGTGTTCATGAAGTTCAAGGTTATCGACAGCGAGTTTGTCGAGTTACCCATACGGACAGTTGACACAGGATACGGAATAGACAGCCGATACACATGGCTGTCGCAAGGAACTGTCAGTTGTTTCCATGCAGTCTATGGATCGGTCCTAGACGACGTGTTGAAGATGGCGGGTTTAGGCGGGGGTGATCAGAAGCTCCTAGCCAAAGTGGCGGCAGTCTCTGGTGTAATGACTTCAGAAAGAGGCTCTGACCGAAGTGAAGCTCGGAAAACGGTGGCTGAACGGGTCGGAATTAGCCTAGAAGAGCTTAACCAAACGTTGCTTCCTATTGAAAGTGCGTTTGCAGTGATAGATCATACAAAGTGTCTGGCTTTCATGCTCGCTGAGGGCGTAGTTCCGTCGAATGTTCGTGAGGGTTACCTTACAAGGCTGATGCTGCGGAGGACCTATCGACTCCTCAGGACGCTGGAGATCGAGGAGAGATTGTTTGACATTGCAAACCTGCAGATAGCTTATTGGTCGCCAGATTTTCCGCGACTGAAAGAGATGCAGAACGAAATACTTGAAATTCTAGATGTGGAAGTGGACAAATTCAAGGAGACCCTCAAAAGAGGAAGTTCCCTTGTCAAGCGGATAACCCGTGAATTGAGAGCGGAAAAGGTTTCCCAGATTCCCACAGAGACGCTAATAGAACTCTACGATTCTCACGGGCTTCCACCGGAAGTGGTTGAAGAGACTGCAAAAGAGGAAGGATTTGAGGTTGGGATGCCCGAGAACTTCTACGAGATGGTTGCGGAAAGGCACGCTGGCGAGCCGCGGGTGCGAGAGGCATCGAAATTTGAAGAGTTAGAAACAAAGGTTTCAGAGATTCCAGAGACGCGGATGCTTTATTACGAAGATCCATATCTTTCCGAATTCGAGGCGAAGGTTCTCAAGGTATTTGATGGAAAATACGTTGTGCTAGACAAAACAGCATTCTATCCTGAAGGCGGTGGACAACCAGCAGATCATGGGCATCTAGAGTTTGACAAGACGCGGTCAGAAATTGCTGATGTTCAGAAGGTCGGAAACGTCATCATCCACGTTACAAAAGATCAAGTTCCGAAAGAAGGAGACCTCGTAAGAGGGACTATCGATTGGGAACCGCGAAGCAGTCTCATGAAGCATCACACAGCCACTCACGTCCTCATGGGAGCGGCAAGGCGCGTACTCGGAGGCCACGTTTGGCAGGCTGGAAGCCAGAAAGGTGTGGAGAGGTCTAGGCTTGACATCTCCCATTTCAGACGACTGACCCTGAGAGAGATACACGAAATCGAAAGGCTGGCAAACCAAGCTATCTTGCGGAACCTACCAGTCGAGACCGAATGGATGCCCAGAGAAGAAGCAGAGAAAGAATATGGCTTTCGATTATATCAGGGAGGCGTTGTGCCTGGAAGAGAGATTCGCGTCGTCAAGACGGGAGATTGGGAAGTTGAAGCCTGCGGCGGGACTCATCTAGGTAGCACTGGAGAAGTAGGATTCGTAAAAATTGTCCACACGGAAAGGGTCCAAGATGGTGTAGAAAGGATTAATTTTAGCGTCGGAATCCCAGCCCTAAAAGAAATCCAGGCAAGCGACGAACTGCTCTGGAGGGTTTCCGAGGTTCTGAATGCGCCAAGGGAAAAACTTGTGAAGACAGCAGAACGCCTCGTCAGAGAATGGAAGAAAGCTAGGCGTGAGAAGAAACGCCTTATCAAGGAAATTGCAGCGGCGCGAAGAGGCGTGGCGCCAGGTGCGAAAGGAAAAGTCAAAGAAATTGGGGAAGTAAGATTCGTGTTACAAGAGTTTGAGCGATTGGATGTTGACCGCATGATTGAGACGGCTAATGAGATAGTCACAGCGAGTCCAGGTACGGTAACTGTATTCTCTGGGGCTGATGGGAAAACGGCTAGGATAGTGGTGATGGCTGGAAAGGACGCATTGAAGCATGGTGTGAACGCCCAGGAAATCGCTGAAGACGTAGGAAAGATGCTGGGCGGTGGAGGGAGTGGCAGAGCTGACTTCGCACAGGCGGGCGGAACCAAAGTCAAGAAAGTCCAAGAAGCATTAAAGAAAGCTGAGAGAGCTGTAAGAAAGCAACTAGGCGAGAAGAGTGATTGAGGATATTTCTTCAACTGACCCTAGTTTCTATTTGACTCCTATTTGGATCATATAGTAGACCGGGGCTAGACTCAGTGCGTTCGTGAGGTCCTCTCTTGCTGTCAATCAAAGGGGCAACAGATTTAAGGAAGGACAAGCCTTCTAAAGGCTCGACGGTGCTGAACATGAGGGATCGTTTCCTCCCCAGAAATTGACAAAACCTTTAATAACCCTCAACAAAGCTCAGAAGATTTCATGGATCTTTTACGGCAAATCGAAGAGAAATGGCAGAAAGAATGGGAAAAAGCGAAGATTTTTGACGCTGAACCAGACTCAACTCGAAAAAAGTGTTTTGTAACTTTCCCGTACTCTTACGCGAATGGACCACTGCATGTAGGACACGCCTTCACAGCTACCCGTGTCGACGCCTATGCACGGTACAAACGCATGCAAGGCTACAATGTGTTGTTTCCATGGGCTTGGCACTGGACGGGCCAAACCGTAGCTGGAGCAAGCGAAAGAGTGAAACTGGGAGACAAGGAGTTCATTCGGGTTTTGAGAGAAGTCGACGGCGTTTCTGAAAAGGACCTAAAGAGATTCGTCGACCCAGTCTACATGGCTTCTTACTATACCAATGAGAATAGGGAGACCGTGAAACGTGTAGGTTTTTCGGTAGACTTGAGAAGAGAGTTTAACACAACTGACCCGACCTTCAGTAAGTTCATTGAGTGGCAGTACAAGAGACTGCGGGAAAAAGGATACGTTGTCAAGGGGACTCATCCAGTAGTCTGGTGTCCCCACTGTCAAAGCCCAACGGGAGACGCTGATCGTCAGGAGGGCGAAGGGGTCTCGCCAGAAGAATACACCCTAATCAAATTCAAGATTGATAACGCATATCTACCGGCAGCAACCTTTAGACCAGAGACAATATACGGCGTGACCAACATGTGGATACGCCCCGACGCGGACTACGTAAGAGCTCGCGTAGACAACGAAGAATGGCTAGTCAGCGCAATCGCCGCCGAGAAACTGAAAGAGCAAACGAGGAAGGTGGCAGTTATTGAGAAGTTTAAGGGCAGAGAAATCATTGGGAAAAATTTTGTAAATCCAATCAACTGCGAGAAGCTGCCCGTACTACCAGGATGGTTCGTGAATCCAGAGCACGCAACTGGAGTTGTCTACAGCGTTCCAGCTCATGCACCATACGACTGGCTTGCGCTAAGAGATCTGCAGAAAGACCCGAGATCACTGAAGGAGTTCAACATCGACCCGACTGCAGTGAAGAGTATAAAACCTATCTCCATGATAAGTGTCGAAGGGTTCGGAGAATATCCAGCAATAGAAATAGCAGAGCAGTTAGGAGCGAAGGATCAGTATGATCCTAAGGCTGACGAAGCAACGAAGCTGCTATACAAGAAGGAGTTTCACAGCGGCGTGTTGAAAGAGATCTGTGACGAATACGCCGGGAAAATAGTATACGAAGTGAAAGACCATCTGATCGAGGCCTTCAAAGAAAAGGGCATAGCCGATTCTATGTACGATTTACCTCAACCAGTTGTCTGCCGATGTCTCACCCCTTGCATAGTCAAAGTGCTGGAGGGACAATGGTTCCTGAAATATTCTGACGAAGCTTGGAAGGAGAGGACCAAGCAAGCGCTGAAGCAGGCTTCAATCTATCCCGAGTCGGCGATAAAGTGGTTCATCGATATCATCGACTGGTTGAGAGAGTGGGCTTGCGCCAGAAAGAGCGGTTTGGGCACACCTCTGCCATGGAGCCCAGACTGGGTCGTTGAAACTCTAAGCGACTCAACCGTCTACATGGCCTTCTACACCATAAACAAACACATCAAACAATACGACATAAAGCCTGAGCAACTACTCCCGGGAGTGTTCGACTACGTATTTCACGGCAAAGGTGACGTGAGAGAAGTTGCTGAGAAGTCCCGAATAAACCGCAACGTCTTGGAGTCTATGCGAACCGAATTCCAGTACTGGTATCCGGTGGACTTTAGAAACTCGGCTAAAGAGCTTGTTCCGAACCACCTAACTTTCTTCCTCTTCCACCACGTCGCACTGTTCCCTGAATACCTGCCGAAAGCCGTGGGCGTAAACGGAATGCTCATGATCGAAGGAGATAAAATGTCAAAGTCCAAAGGCAACTTCGTAACCTTGAAGAGCGCCATCGGACAATACGGCGCGGACGCAACACGCTGTGGGCTCTTATTAGCCGCAGAAGGTATGGACGACCCAGACTGGAGAAGTGAAAACCTTCGAGACGTGAGGAACAAACTTCAAACCTTCTATACATTAGCAGACAGCATAATCGAAACAGCACAAGATGAGACGGCTGGGCTTCTAGAACAGTGGCTAATCAGCACTCTTCAACAACGAATCAAAACGGTCACAGAAAACATTGAAGTTCTAAAGACTAGGACAGCTGCAGAAAACGCGCTCTTCGAAATTTGGAACGACATTCGATGGTACACCCGAAGAAAGGGAACGGCTCAGTCAAAGATCTTGAAAGAGGCTTTAGACATTTGGACCCGTTTACTGGAGCCCTTCACACCACACCTCTGCGAGGAGGTTTGGAGCAGAATGGGAAAAGAAGGCTTCCTTTCACAAGCTAGATGGCCAAGGTACGATGAAAGAAGGGTCAATATTCAAGCTGAGGAAGCCGAAGCCTTAATCAAGAATGTACTGGATGACACTTCGAATATACTTCGAGCAACGAAGATTGTGCCGAAGAAAATCTACTACTACACTGCTGCGCCTTGGAGGTGGAGAGTATACTTGGAATTACTCGAAAAATCGGTCGACACAAAACTTTCCTACAGTGATCAGATGAAGGAATTGATGAAAGATCAAAGCTTGAAGAAAATTGCAGGAGAAGTTGCAGAATTCCTGCGCCGGATAATCGATGAAATCAACAGGATGCCACAGAATCAAAAGCGTAGACAACTGCAAGTTGAGGCCCTTGAGGAGCATCGTATATTGAAAGAAGCTGAAGGCTTCTTTGAACGGGAATTCAATGCAAAAGTCTCGGCGTACCAACAGGACGACCCGCAACGTTACGATCCGAAGAAGAAGGCCGGATTAGCGACGCCATATCGCCCTGCGATCTACATTGAATAACATTGGTCCAAACACTTCCTAGAAACCTTTAAACATATATTGAAGTTGTAGCATGTAGTTTTGGGTCTTCAGAGGGGTGCCCTTTGAAATACGATGTAATAATCGTTGGAACTGGTCCAGCTGGTATATTCTCCGCTCTTGAGCTAGCTGAAGACACAAAGCTTAGCTTACTCATGTTGGATAAGGGGCCTGATCTTGAGCAGCGGAAGTGCCCCGCCAGCAGAGGCTTGGGGTGTATAAATTGTCAACCTTGTTCTCTGCTTTCGGGATGGGGAGGCGCAGGAGCCTTTAGCGATGGAAAACTGACCTTATCCACAGAAGTCGGTGGGTGGCTGGACGAGTACTGCACCAAAGAAGAACTCGCCAATCTCATAGCTTATGTAGACGGCATTTACGTCAGATTTGGAGCCCCTAAACACGTTTATGGCACAGACCTTGACAAAATTGATGAAATTGAGCGTAAAGCAACCCTTGCCGGCTTGAAACTGATTCCCCAGAGACTTAGGCATATGGGCACCGAAAAGTGTGCTGAGACCCTGCGCAAGATGAGGAATCAACTTAAAGATAGAGTCGAGGTCAGAACTAGAACTGACGTGAAGAGCCTCATGGTGAGGAATGGTAAGTTAGAAGGTGTGAAGACAACAAAAGATGAGGAGATTTGTGGGAAATACGCTATTTTGGCTCCTGGCAGAAGCGGCGCGGAATGGTTGAAGAGTGAGGCGGAGGCTTCTGGTTTGAAGACACTGAACAACCCAGTTGATGTTGGCATCAGGGTAGAGGTGCAGGCACCTGTTATGGAGGAACTCGCGGATGTTTTGTACGAACCTAAGTTCATCTACTACTCCAAGTCATTCGACGATCAAGTGAGAACCTTCTGTGTTGCGCCAGAAGGTGAGGTCATTACAGAGTCTTACGAAGGCGTGTTGACTGTAAATGGGCAAAGCTATGCAGAGAGAAAAACAGGAAACACAAACTTCGCCATCTTGGTGACAACATCTTTTACGGAGCCTTTCAGGGAGCCTATTGCGTACGGGAAATATCTTGCTAGGCTCACAAATCTTCTTAGCGGCGGAGTGGTAATTCAGAGGCTGGGGGACTTGCAGGCTGGTAGACGGTCGACTGAGGAGAGAATGAAGAGGAGTATTGTGGTCCCGACGTTGAAGAACGCTACTCCAGGTGATCTCAGCTTCGTTCTGCCATACCGATATCTAGCAGATATTCGCGAGATGCTTGAGGCCTTGGATAAGATCGCACCCGGGGTAAATGCAAAACACACGTTGCTCTACGGTGTTGAAGTGAAGTTCTATTCGTCAAGGTTGGAATTGAGCGACTGTCTGGAAACGAAGATTCCTAATCTCTTCACGATAGGTGATGGCGCTGGAGTGACGAGAGGACTGGTTCAAGCGTCAGTTTCGGGAGTCATTGTAGCTAGAGAGATCGCTGAGAGGGAGAAAACGACTAACTAGCAGATCATAATCAGAGACAAAAGGGAACATATGAAGAGCTAGTCTGTGGTCGTAGCATTTCTTGATGATTTGCCAAATCATAGATTGGTGGGGCCGCCCGGATTCGAACCGGGGTCCCGAGAGCCCAAGTCTCAGAGCCTAGACCATGCTAGCCGACGGCCCCCACATTGTTTTACCCTAGGTTTACATAAGGATTGTTCCATATCTAAGACTGTTGCCCCTTATGGGCACTTTTGCTTTAATTTTTTAAACTTAACCAGCACATTACAAGGCTGTGTGGTGTTGAGCTTTGTCTCGCCGACGACAGCGAGGTCTACGAGTCCTTAAGGCAGCGTCATCCTCCTTGAGACTGAAGGTGTTAAACCTTCTACTTGAGAGAGGCCCACTCTCTTACACTGAAATCATGAAGATCCTACGCCTCAACCCAAGTCGTGACGCGGGGAGATTCGCGTATCATCTGAGATACCTTCTTAAAGAGAAACTGATCGAGCCTGATGTTGGTAAAAAGAGGTATCGCCTTACAGAGCTCGGGCGAATGGTCATTGGCATGGCGGAAGAAATTGAAGAGGAGTTTTTCAAGAGAAGGAAGATGGTTGTTCGCACGTCCCGCTTAGCTATGGAGGATTTCGACAGAAATAAAATCGTCGAGTCCTTGATTAAAGAGGCAGGCGTTTCTGTAGACTTGGCGCAAAAAATTGCCCGTGAAACAGAAAGTCGCTTATCCGAGTTCAAAACAAAATACCTCACTGCTCCGCTCATACGTGAGTTTGTCAACGCGATTCTGCTTGAGAAAGGACATGAGGAGTATCGGCACAAGCTGACACGCTTGGGGCTTCCCGTTTATGACGTCACACAACTCGTAAAGTCGATTGGAACCACGTCTCCGGGAGTTGAAGCCGTCCACAGAGCAGCAGGCGACGCAGTGATTGAAGAATACACGCTCTTAAACATACTTCCGAGGGATGTTGCCGACGCCCACCTCTCTGGAAACCTACATATCAACAACCTTGGCTGTTGGATACTGAAACCGAACGAATTCATGCACGACCTGCGCTTCTTTTTCCAGCAGGGATTAAGCCTAGGAAGGATAGGACTCAGAGGAGCTTCGTACCGCCCTCCCAAAAGCATCGAGGCCGCACACTTGACAGCCTCCAATATTCTCAAAATCGGCGCCACAGAGGTCTCAGGAGGGCAATCCTTTGACTATTTCAACGTCTTTCTAGCACCCTT
>JGI2171J19970_10001413_pt1 | contig 13502 bp, 9 predicted proteins | sample DeeMarSWOR324_28_FD_19970 | JGI IMG/M metagenome (IMG submission 19970) | reverse complement strand
CATAACCTGTTGGCAGCTATGGTAGATAACCGCCTTCATTTTGACGGAGCCTGCGGCTTGCTCGACTGTCGAAGGGTGTCTTGGAAGCGGGTCATGGACATGGATGACCGAGTGCTAAGAGAAGTTGTGATCGGTATCGGAGGTCCTCTTCGAGGAATAGCCCGAGAAACGGGATTTGATATTACAGCTGCCTCGGAAATTATGGCCATTTTTTGTCTTGCCGAGAACTTAAAGGACTTAAAAGAAAGGCTTGGAAATATATTCGTAGGGTATTCGCCAGATAAGAAACCTGTTTTTGCTCGGGAGCTTAAGGCCGAAGGGTCGATGGCTGCCCTGCTTAAAGACGCTCTCAAGCCAAACCTTGTCCAGACTTTGGAGGGGACGCCGGCAATAATTCATGGGGGCCCCTTTGCCAATATTGCCCACGGCACAAATTCAGTTATCGCCACCCGGATGGCGCTTAGGCTGGCTGATTTTGTTGTGACTGAGACAGGATTTGGCTCTGACCTAGGAGCCGAGAAATTTTTTAATATTGTGGTCAGAACAGGGCACATTCCTCCGCCTGATGCCTGCGTGCTTGTAGCGACTCTGAGGGCTCTGAAGCTGCATGGCGGAGTTAAGCTGGACAAGGTCAATGAAGAAAACGTAGAAGCGGTGGAGAAAGGTTTTGCCAACCTTCAAAAACACATGGAAAATCTCAGAATTTTTGGGATTCCTTTTGTTGTTGCTTTAAATAGATTCCCTTCAGATACTGAAGCAGAGATTAAGAAGGGCTTGGATATATGCCGCAGGGAAAAAGTTCGAGTTGCTTTGAGTGAGGTCTACGGCAAAGGAGGGATTGGCGGAAAAGAATTGGCGCAAGATGTCCTAAAAGCCATCGAGGAAGATGGGAGCCGCTTCCAGTTCCTTTATCCCTTAGAGATGCCACTTCTGGAGAAAATTGAGGCTGTTGCTAAGAAGATATACGGTGCGGCATCAGTTGCCATGGAAGGGAAAATAAAAAGAAAAATACTCAGGATTGAAAGAGAAGGATTTGGAAACCTCCCTGTTTGTATCGCCAAAACGCAATACTCTCTCTCTGATGATGATGAAGCGCTGGGCAGGCCAAGAGATTTTACTCTAATAGTGACCGACGCTTCTCTCAGTTCAGGAGCGGGCTTTGTTGTTGTTTATTGCGGAGACATCATGACCATGCCGGGTTTGCCCAAAGTTCCTTCAGCCGAGAGAATAGATATAACTGATGATGGAGAAATAACCGGTTTATCCTGAGGGCGAAAAAGATTTTAATGTTTATGTATTTTTTTCCCTGCCCATTTTAGCTGCTGCGCGACAAGGTCCATCGGGTATGATATCTGCACATCGATAATCTTTCCTTCCTTGTCCAAGCAGGTTGATTTCTAATCCAATTTTATCCTTTGCTTCGCCTTTAATCAAATACTAAAAAAGGGGACAGGCTACTTTTTCTTGAAGAAAGAGGACAGCCTTTACTCGTATTATGCAGGCTCAGGTTTTGCCATCGGGCAAAGATGCTTTCCCGCGCTCTCGCCCTTATAGCATTCCTTAAGATAAGGCCTGACCGCAGCATCAGAAAAAGTAGCCTGTCCCCTTTTTTCAAGATGGGTTTACACCCTCTTCCAATTGTGATAAAAATGGAAGCGCTCTAATACAAATTTGTTACGAAAGGCTTAATAAATGTGTGAATTAAGAGATGTTTTTATTGTCGGTGCGGCTCGAACAGCCGTAGGAAACTTTTTGGGATCTCTTGAGAATTTCAAAGCTCCTGAGTTGGGCGGTTTTGCTATTAAAGAAGCTGTGAACAGAGCCGGGATTTCAGGTGAAGATATTGAGGAAGTGATCATGGGAAATGTTGTTTCAGGAGGTTTGGGTCAGGCCCCCGCAAAGCAAGCAGCAGTGAAAGGTGGAATTCCCTACACTGTAAGTTGCTTTGGTGTAAACAAAGTATGCGGCTCAGCTTTAAAAGCCGTAGCTCTGGCTGCTCATGCCATCTGGCTTGAAGAGAAGAATATCATCGTTGCCGGGGGGATGGAAAGCATGAGCCAGGCTCCACATCTCCTCTGGGGAGTAAGGGAAGGCGTCAAATTTGGAGATATGAAGATTAAGGACTCGATGATCCTCGATGGCCTTTGGTGTGCTTTTGATGACCAGCATATGGGCATGACAGGAGAGGTCGTTGCTGAAAAATTTGGTGCGACTCGCCAGGAGCAGGACGAGTATGCTTTAAGCAGCCATCAGAAAGCTATCCATGCTATCGAAAAAGGCTACTTAAAGGATGAGATCGTTCCTGTGGAGATACCCCAGAGAAAGGGAGATCCTGTAATTTTCGCTGTTGATGAAGGTCCCCGAAAGGATACCACCCTGGAAAAATTAGCGAAGCTAAGGCCTGTTTTCAAGAAGGATGGGACAGTTACAGCCGGAAATGCGTCTAGTCTAAATGATGGAGCGGCGGCTGTTGTTGTCGCTTCAGAGGATGCTGTGAAAGAGAAGAAACTTCAACCTATTGCTCGGATTTTAGGCTCTACAACCAACGGTATAGAGCCTTCCATGGTGATGTACGCTCCCAAGGGAGCTATCGAGGAATTGCTGGCCAATGTGGGCTGGAAGATTGAGGATGTTGACCTTTTCGAGATAAACGAAGCCTTTTCTTCCCAGTTGGTAGTGTTAATTAAAGAGCTTGGGCTGGATAGAGAGAAGGTCAATGTTCATGGAGGAGCCGTTGCCTTAGGCCACCCGATCGGAGCTACAGGAGCCAGGATCTTAACGACTTTGATTTACGCTCTAAAACACAGAGGATTCAAGAAAGGAATTGCCTCTCTCTGCTTGGGTGGAGGAGATGCAGTGGCCATGGCAGTGGAGATGGTATAAGTAAGGAGGGATGATGACTATAAAAAGAATCGGAGTCGTTGGTGCTGGAACCATGGGGACGGGTATTGCCCAAGTTGCTGCTACTTCTGGATTTGAAATCGTCCTGAATGATGTGGGAGAAGATTATCTCCAGCGTTCTTTGAAGATAATAGATAAGAGTCTGACTAAGCTTGCGGAGAAAGGAAAAATAGAAGAAGACAAGGAAAAAATATTGTCCCGGATAAAGACCACCACGAGCCTTTCAGAATTAAAACAGGTTGACTTTGTTGTGGAGGCTGTCTTCGAAGATTTTGAGGTGAAGAAGAAGATACTCTTAGAGCTTGACAAGCTGCTGGCGCCTCCAGTCATCCTTACATCTAATACCTCATCCATTTCTATAACGCGTCTTGGAGCTTTGACCGGTCGTCCCTCCCAGTTCATGGGAATGCATTTCATGAATCCCGTGCCCTTGATGGCATTGGTGGAGCTGATCAGAGGGATGGCAACTTCCCAGGAAACATTCGATGAGGTGAAGGGCCTTACCGAGAAGATGGGAAAGGTTCCAGTAGAGGCTAATGATTTCCCGGGATTTATCTCAAACCGAATTTTAATCCCCATGATCAATGAAGCTGTTTATGCCTTGATGGAAGGAGTAGGCTCAGCAGAAGCCATTGATACAGTGTTGAAGCTGGGCATGAATCATCCCATGGGACCATTGGCCCTGGCTGATCTTATAGGGCTGGATGTCTGTCTTGACATAATGGAAGTTCTCCATGAGGGTTTTAAGGATCCGAAATACAGACCATGTCCGTTGTTGAGAAAAATGGTAGATGCTGGCTACCTTGGCCGAAAAGCAGGCAAAGGATTTTATGACTATGAAAAATAATCTCTGGTGTTAATAGCTAAAAAATAAGAAGAACTATTTTATAATCTTAGAATATAAGTTAAAATTAAAGGACAAAAAAGAATATTGAATAATTGATAAAGACCCATCTTGTTGGGGGAGGATAAAATGAAAGAAGAGGAAATCGAACAAAAACAAGCCTCGAGAAACCGGGCAATCGAAGCTGCGCTTTCCCAGATAGAGAAACAATTTGGCAAAGGAACGGTGATGAAGCTCGGGCAGAAAGAAGCAGCAATTAAAGTACCCACAATTCCTACTGGCTCCATCGCTTTTGATTTAAGCTTGGGCATAGGGGGGTTTCCGCGAGGAAGGGTTGTCGAGGTCTTTGGTCCAGAAGCGACTGGAAAAACAACCTTGGCCATTCATGTCATTGCCGAAGCTCAGAAACAGGGCGGCCAGGCAGCCTTTATTGACGCCGAACATGCGTTAGATCCGAATTACGCAGCCAGTGTGGGTGTGGATGTGGATAGTCTCCTCATATCTCAGCCGGATTATGGAGAGCAGGCTTTAGAGATTGCCGAGGTTCTTGTCCGCAGTGGGGCCGTGGATGTAATAGTCGTCGACTCCGTAGCTGCTTTGGTGCCCAAGGCAGAGCTTGAAGGAGAGATGGGAGACGCCCATATGGGTCTTCAAGCGCGCCTCATGTCCCAAGCCTTGAGAAAGCTAACTGCTATAGTCAGCCGTTCCAAAACATGTTTTATCTTCGTTAACCAGATCAGAGAAAAAATCGGCTTTTTTCTAGGAAGTCCAGAGACAACCACGGGTGGACGAGCCCTAAAGTTTTACGCTTCATTAAGGGTTGATATCAGGAGAATCGCCACACTAAAAGAAGGAGATAAGGTCATCGGGAACAGAGTGAAAGTGAAGATTGTTAAGAATAAAATGGCTCCTCCTTTCAGAGAATCTCAGTTTGACATTATCTATGGTGAGGGAATCTCGAAGGAAGGAGATTTAGTTGACTGCGGAGTAGATACGGGGATTATAGAGAAAACCGGGACCTGGTATTCCTACAAAGGAGAACGATTAGGGCAGGGAAGAGAGAATGTTAAAAAACTGTTGAGAGAGAATGAGGAGTTAGCCTCTCAGCTAAATACGGAGATCAGAAAGGATATGGGTTTACTTCCCTCGGAAGGAGCTGCAGAAAAAACTGGCGAGAAACCCTCTGGGAAAGTTGAAGAAGAAGTCGCCGTGAAAGCTCCCGAGGAAGCTGCCGGGATAGCTGTTGAGAAGGCTGTTGAGAAGCCCGCCGAGAAACCAGCAGTAAAGTAATCTCTTCTGCCTGTTTCCAGGTGCTTTAAGAATTATTTATCCTAATCCGGGATTTTTATATCAGGGAAAGAGCTCTTTAAGGCTTTATAGACTCCCGCAGCCATTTTCTCTTCAAAATCAACGATATCTTGTTCGGCTGGTTTCTTCTTTTCCCATTCTTTTAGTTTAATCTCAGTCTCAGCAAAAACCTGATTTTCGATCTTTAAAAGCCTGCTCAAGACTCCTTCTCCTCCATAATGGATTAACCTGGATATGTTCATATACCGGTTCAAGTGACCTCTCTTATCTGGATAGATATAAGATACCAACGCCCTTGCAAAATCATTTAAAGGAGCAGTTTCAGGTCCTGAAAGAACTCTTGGGACAGAAGCCGCATTCGCCCATAGAGGTACCGCAACCGAGCAGACAGGTTGACCGAGCAGAATCCACATGGTGGCGAGGTAAGCCTTTTTAGGGTCTGAGACGCCGTGAAAAAGAGCCACTGAAGCTGTGGAATTACGGTTAATTGTATCGTCTGTGTGGATGTGAACGGGTGAGCTTGAGTCATAAACCTTGGGGTCTGTAAGGGGAAAAGAGTTGAGTTTTTCATTCACAAGATCCCTGGCTGCTTCCTGGAGAATGAATTTATAGTCGAGGCGCTCTTCAGCTGAGGCTTCTTGGAACAGTCTTGAAGCTCTTTCAAACCGGATATAGCCTCCGCCGCCATTTTTTACCGGAGCGCTGAAGGCATAATTTGTTCGGATGATATATCCTTGAGGAGCAACCTCCGGATCTTTGGCGTCAAATTTCTTAAAAGTTGAGTTGCTGGTTTCATAGAAACAGGCATTTCCCTCTGCATCAATGACACCGAAATTTGCGCCAACATTTCGATTCCCGTTGGTGCGGTTAAGTAGATCTTCGAAATCCGAAACATTGGCGCATTCTGAGAGAGCACGTTTCATGAAACGGCCGTTATTTATCATGCCGGTTGGTTCTTCAGCAAGGTCTTCTGAAGCAGAATTCATTATCGCAAATCCTTGGGTGTTAATTCCTGCCCATATGTTTTCCGGTTTTTTGTCTCTGGCATCTATTAATCCAATGAAGTCATATTTTTCGCCTTTGATGTAAATCATCTTATTGTCTAAGCCAGATGTGTCTCGATTTTTCCACATCAAGGGCCGCCCGTCTGGAGTTGCTTTTCCTGAGACCACAGCCACGGTACAGGGAAAGATTGTTAGCTGCCCCAAAATGAGAAAGCCAGAAATGGATATAAATACATGCTTAAGGAAGATATTTCTTACTTTCATAAGACACCTCCGTTTTTTATTATTTTATTGCGAGCCCTGTCGGAGAAGCAATAACATTCTTATTCTTTATATTATTACCGAACAAAGGCTGGTACTTTCACACTTTGCCCGGAAGAACTATTTAAATCATATAACAAGGCGGGGTTGATGAATCAAGCCCCTACATAAGAAATTTTTAAAAAGCCGCTATTTTATTTCTGTATGCTCTTTTTTACGTAACGCGCGACATCCTCATGTGTTGCAAACCATACGTTTTTGTAGTCGATTATATGTTGGACGAGTCTTTCGAGCATGATGATTCGGCTTCGATGGCCGATATATTTAGGATGCATGGTTAGAACAAAAAGGGTACCTTCTTCATAGGCCTTATCGAATTCAGCAGCCCAGATGGAAAGGACATCCATGGGGGAAATATGGGGACGCACACTAGAATATCTATCAAAGCCAAAATAGGGGTAATCGTCAAGAAGCCACTCTACTGGAAGCTCTACTATCCCCGTTGGCTTGCCCTCTTCTAGAAGTTCATAAGGTCGGTCATCAGCCATAAGGCTGCTGTCGTAGAGGAGGCCCAGCTCTCCTATTATTTTAAGTGTGGATTGGCTGAAATCCCAGGAAGGAGTTCGGATTCCTGTCGGGGCCTTTCCGGTGATTTTTTTAAGTGTTTCATAAGATCTCGTCATCAGCTCTCTCTCGTCCTTCTCGGAGAGAAGAGAATTCCTCTCGTGAATCCAGCCGTGAAGTCCTACTTCGTGTCTTCCTTTGGCCACAACGGCTTTTATCTCCTCTGGATGGAGCAAGGCGGATACAGCAGGCACAAAAAAGGTCGCCGGGATACCGTATTTGTCGAGAAGAAAGAGAATTCTGACCATGGCTGCCCGGGCAGCATACTCCCCTTGAGAAAAAATACCAGGGGAGATTCTATTATCTCTTAAAGCATTTGTCTCCGCATCAAAATCAAAAGAGAGTGCTACAGCTACTTTTGCTCCATTCGGCCAAATTTCAGGAGTGAGCCCCTTTCCTGCTCTTACCTTTGCCACCTTTGATTTAACGTTCTCCAGGCTCCATTGCCAGGGCTTTTCCTCTTGACCTTCATTTGAGGGGAAAACGAGAAATGGGGTCAAGAAAAACATCAGAAAAGCAATGATATAATACTTTTTTTTCATAACGTCCCTCCTCATGTTAAGTTTCTCCAAGGTGTTTCTTTAAATTTATGTTATGAAATTATCTCGTTTTTGCAAGCTTTACAGAGGGCGACCGACAACAGTCATGTAGAGAACGCTCTCCTCTTCGCCGTCGACTTCGACGAGTGAGTTGACCTCTTCATCGTAAAGGGCACCAATCTGGCATGTCCCCAGGCCTAAAGAGACCGCTGCCAGAGCAAGATTCTGGGCGATGTGACCTGCATCGAGATAAACATACCGGTAGGCTCTTTGATTGTATTTCCACTTTGATCTTGCAAAAACAGCTGTCCAGATAAAAACGACGTTTGCAGAGAACGCCATGTCCTGGTCGAGAGCAGCTCGGGCGACTTCATCTCTAAAATCTCCAAGTCTGAGTTGTTCCAGCTCATGATTTTCTATCCCATAATGATAAATTCCAGGATCAATTTCTTCAACATTATTGATAACAAGGTAAGTTTCCACTGGATACAATGCACCTGCCGAAGGAGCTGCCCTAAGCTCATAGCCCATGGATTGCATCGTTATTCCTTGAGAAGCCCAAAGGAGCCGGGAGAGCGTAGCTTTTTTTAGAGGTATGTCTCTGAAACTCCTGACGCTTCGGCGGCGATTTATGGCCGGCCAGAGAGGCATCCCCTTATCCTTCTCGGGGAGTTCGAGTTTGACTTTTGGAGCTTGCGGGTAGCTTTTGTATGTTTCAGGTTGGGACTGCCAGAGAAGGGCTCCACCACCAATCTTGCCTCTGAGGTATTTTGTTTCTTTCTGGAAAAGATCTCCTATGCCTTTTTTCATTTTCACCCTGCTTAAAAATTTTTATTTTTATGTTTTTTATTCTTTCTTTTCTTTTTCAAGCTCTTCAAGCTTTTTTTTGGCTGCCTCGAGTTTGGGGTCGAGTTCCAGTGCTTTTTTATAGAAAATTCCAGCCTTCTCCTTGTGCCCGGCTTTAAGATAAATATCCGCAATTTCTTTATGAAGCCCGGCGCTCTTTGGGTAAAGCTCCAGGGCAATCTCTGCCAGGGCAAAGATTTCTTTCATCTTCTCTGCGTTATCGAGACGTCTTCTGAGATAGCGAAACTCGCTCAAGCTCACACTGGAATGGTCAGGATTCAAGGCAAAGGCTTTCTTGAAAAGTTTCTTCGCTTGCTCGGCATTGCCTGTCCAGATGTAGGCTGCCGCAAGGTTGCTTAAAGGAAGGGGAGAATTTGGATAGAGCTCGCGGCTTAAGTTGAAGATTTTAAAAGAATCTTTGGTCTCATCTTTCCATAAGTAATAATAACCAGAGCTTTCCATATCCCTGCTGAAGTCAGGATAGAGGTCTGCTCCTGAGAAAGTGTTTTTTAATCTGGGGCCCAGTTCATCAAAGTCTGTATTAACTGTAATCAGTAGATTGCGGACGTAATCAGTGTAGGTTGCCTTCCAGTCCATTTCCCAGCTCGAGATTAATTTAGCAAAACTTCTTGGAAATTTGTAATTTTTTCTAGAGGAAGGCCACTTATTGCTGATTTTTATATAATCACTGAAAAAAGCTAGGGGACCGCTTTTATGATAAATCTGGAGTTTTTCTTCGCCAAGATTTTCTTTCAGGGCAAAAGCCATGATGGACCCCACTTTTATTAATGCTTGCTTCGAAACCGGATGAAAGCCATCCTCAATTTCCTTTTTTGTTTCCTTGAAATTTTTTTTCAAGGATTTTTTATCGACATGTTTATTAAAATAAGAGAAAGCTGCGGATAATTCTGCCTCGTCCCTCGAGATATGGGTATCATGCCAGTCGAAACTGCTCATTCCGTAAGAGAAAACCTGGGCGCAGTTGTCATAGATTGCCTGTTCAGCCGCATCAGATGCATAGGCGAGGGTGTCGAAATCTTCCTCGAGCACCAGCTCAGCCAGCCTCCTAACATAAGGCGTGAGATTGACACCTTCCAGGTTTGAGGCAACGGCGATAGAGAAATTTTCTGCGGGGAAGATAAGAGTATATGTTCTTGTTTCAGGTTGAGAGCCGCTATGGCTTACCTGGAAGTGGCCGTTCCAGGGCCGAACGCGCCACCCCATGCCGTAGCCAGTAAAACGCCCCTTGCTGGTAGCCATGGACGTAAAGGCACGCCTCCAAGTCTGGTTCTTAAGGAGCTTTCCCTCGATTATTCCTTTGGCATACTTGAGCAAGTCGACAACGGTGGAGCGAGTGCCTCCTCCGGCAAAACGGCTTGAGACGTCGACAAATTCTGAATTCTTGACTTCACCTTTGATGAGGCGATATCCGCTGACTCGGTTCGAAATCAAGTCCTCAGGGTCATCCATACGAGAATTTTCCATACCTAGAGGATTGAAGATATGTTTTTTGATGTAATCTCCGTAAGATTGGCCCGAAGCTCCCTCGATGACAGCACCCAGCAGGTTAAATCCATAACTTGAATAATTGTACTTAGTACCTGGTTCAGCCACCAGGTCAAAATCCTGGAAAATGGCCAAAGCTTCTTTTGTATTTTTGTGCACCTTGATATGCCCTTCCACATCGTGGTTCTTATAGTGGCTGATTCCTCCAAGATGCCCTAGAAGAAGACGCACTGTTACCGGCCATTTCTTCTTGGGAAAGTAGGGAACATAGGTTTGGACCTCAGCATCGAGGTCAATTTTTCCCGCCTCGACCAACTGAAGCACGGCGATCGCGGTTATTGTTTTGGTTATGGAGGCAAGGCGGTAAGAACTTTCGGGCTTGGCCGGGACCTTATTTTCAAGGTCAGAGAAGCCGAAGCCTTTGGTCCAGATGTAATCGCCCTTCTTGAATCCAACAGAAAGTCCTGGAGCTTTATCCAGAGCCATCTGTTCATTCACAAATTTTTCAAATTTTTTTATCGCTTCAGCATAGGAAGATTGAAAATCAGCAGCATATAAAAGAATGCTGCTGAAGGTCGTCCAAAAAGCGAAAAGAATTACGATAAAAACGGAATGAAATCGTTTTTTCATGAGATCGAACCTCCTTCTGTAGGGATTTGACCCATCAAATCCACATTTATAATTGATCTTTTTATAGGAGCCTGATTTTTTGTAGGGGCTTGATTCATCAAGCCCACATTTTGGTCATTCTTGTAAGGGTTTGATTCATCAAACCCACCAATTGTCATGTTATCAGGTTGTAGGGGCTTGATTCATCAAGCCCGCCTTCATTGTTATTTTGTCATAATATGATACACAACAATCATAAAGAAAACCCAAAAATAAGAAAAAGAAGAATAGAGAGTCCTGCGGCCGTCAAAGCATAGGGAAGTTGCGTTCTTACATGGTCTATATGGTCGCTCGCCGAAGCCATGGAAGAGATGATGGTAGTATCAGAAATAGGGGAACAATGGTCTCCGAAGACTCCTCCTCCAAGGACAGCGGCGATTATTAAACCCGGGTGGAGACCTATGATGTTGACCATGGGCACTGCGATTGGAATCATGATAGCAAACGTCCCCCAGGAGGTCCCTGTGGAGAAAGCGATGAAGCAGGAGACAAGAAAAACGACTGTTGGTATGATTCCTGGATTCAGAGTAGATTTGGCGGCCTGGGCAACAAAAGGCCCGGTGCCGAGGGCTTCGCAAACGTCCCCGATGGCAAACGCCAGGATCATCAAGCTTGCTAAGGGAATGAGGCCTCCCACTCCCTTCATGAAAATATCTGTAGTCTCTTTAACCTTCATTATTCCTTGGGCTCTGTAAGCGACCGCACCGACTGCTAGTCCTGCGATAACTGCCCAGAGGACAGAAGTTGAACCCGATCCTTCCATTAAATTTCCTTTCCCGGTTATAAGAAGCACGACAGGCATCATTGCCACCATGGTAACGACAGGAAGAATCATATTTAAGGCGCGTGGAGGGACTCCTTGTTTTGCTTCCATCTGGACAACTTCTGTGGATATGAGGGGTTCAGCACCATCCCGAAGGAGTTTGTTTTCCACTCTAACCCTATGCTCTGCTTTTTTCATGGGCCCAAAGTCTTTTTCTGTCAGGACGGTAATCAAAACGATGATTAAAGCGAGGATCGCATAAAAATTAAAGGGCATAGATGAAACCAGAACTCTAACAGGATTATCAACTCCCTGGGATATGAGCAAACCGATGACAAAGGCCCCCCAGGCGTTTAAGGGTATGAGTATGCATTTTGGCGCAGATGTCGAATCGAGAATATAGCTCAACTTCTCCCGGGAGATTTTCAGCTTATCGAAGATGGGCCTTGTTACTGCTCCCGAGACAAGCACACATATGCTGGATTCAATAAAGATAATAAATCCCAGGAACCAGGCCAGGAAGCCAGCTGATTTTCTTGTCTTGACTCCTCCTTTTCCGACGACCCAGTTAATAAAGCCTTTCATTCCTCCGGAATATTGGGTGAAAGTGATTATTGCTCCTATCATGGCGCTGAAGAGGACAACCCTTGTGTTATCCTCGTCTTTAAACACTGCGATGAGGGCACCGAGTGTTTGAATAAGGCCTGAGACTGGATTCCAGGAGTGAATTATTGTCCACCCCAGCCAGATACCAAGAACTAACGAGATATAGACATGTTTTGTTTTAATCGCAAGGAAAATAGCCAGAAGAGGCGGGAGGATGGATAGCCAGCCGTATGTCTCCATGACAGATTAGTATTAATAGAGACATATAACATCGAAAAAATGAGATGTCAAATGGCAGAGCTGCTCTCTTGCAGGGGCTTGATATATTGTAGGGGTCTGATTCACCGACCCCACTTTTATTGATATATTGTAGCGGCTTGATTTTTGTAGGGGTTTGATTCATCAAGCCCACCTTGTTGTTTTTCTCATAGTTATTTATTGGATTTTGATTTTTGTAGGGGTTTGATTCATCAAACCCACCTTTATGTTTCTCATATAATTTATTTTATACGAATATGATTTACCTAACGTGTTTCTCCATAAAATCAATGAATAATGAGAAAATAAATAAACAATTTGTGTCTTTACTCTTGAGGCTGGATTTGTCAAATCCACCTTGTATTAATTTTTTGTAGGCGCTTGATTTTTTGCAGGGGTTTGATTTATCAAACCCGCACTTTCATTAAGGAGAAATGGCAATAGATGCTCAAAAAAACCTTGTGCGCAAATCACTTCGATTGAAAGATTATGATTATTCTCAACCTGGTGCTTATTTCATAACGATATGCACAGAGAACAGGGTATGCTATTTGGGGAATGTTGTTGATGGGATTACGATCTCATACCCAATTAGCGATGTCATTCGAGAAGTTTGGCAGGAAATCCCTGTAAAATTTCAAGGTGTTGACCTTGATGCCTTTATCATAATGCCGAATCATGTTCATGGGATAGTCGTTATAAAAAAAGAATGCAGGGATATGATTAAGCAGGCGCACAGAGATAATAATGAAGATACGCGTGAAGGTGTTATTCATCAAATGCATATTAAAGGTTATACTGAAGATGTGGAAGTGAGTTTTATAAACCAAACTCCTACAGATAATTTCATAAAAAACAATAAGGTGGGTTTGATGGATAAAGCCCCTACAAGAAATATAGCCCTTACAAAAAATCATTTCAATAGAAAAAACGGTAGCTTAATGGATCAAGCCCCTGCAAGAAATCATACATCTCAAAAACCGAAGAATTGGAATTTAATGCAAGATCCTAAAAGTACTATTGGAAAGATCATCAGATATTTCAAGGCAAAAACAACAAAGATTGTTCATGATAGGTTCTTTCCTAGTTTCCAATGGCAACGCAATTATTATGAGCACACGGTCCGTTCTTCCCGGGAGTTAGATTCTATTAGAGAATACATCATAAATAATCCGCTAAAATGGGCGTTAGATAGAGAAAATCGTCTGTCAAAGAATTTCAATATGGATTTAGAGAATTATTTTAAAGATATTTTTGATATATAAACAATAATTGGAAAGAAAATAAGGTGGGCTTGATGAATCAGAGCCCCTACAATCATATAGCCCATACGAAACGTCTTAATTCAATAAACAATTATAAGAAAAACAAGA
>JGI2171J19970_10001411_pt1 | contig 13507 bp, 17 predicted proteins | sample DeeMarSWOR324_28_FD_19970 | JGI IMG/M metagenome (IMG submission 19970) | reverse complement strand
CCTTCATACAATTGATAGCGACGTTGGCATCAGATATGGCGGTCGCCATAATCACCGCCGTATCGGGGTATTTGGCTTTAATCTCGGGCAGAAACTCCACCCCCGACTTCCCCGGCATCTTTATATCCAGAATAACCAGCTCAATCGAGTCCTCTTCAAGCTTCACCAGCGCCTGCTCGGTGTTAGCCGCTTGCTCACAGCGGTAGCCTTCGGCCGACAGCTTCTGGTAAAGTAGCCGCCTTATCAGTTCCTCATCGTCAACGAGCAGTATTGCCCCTTTTTTTCTTTTCATTTTCCCGCCTTGCTCATGGTCTCTCCGACTACGGTTTTCAGCTCTTCCAGGGTAAACGGCTTGGGCAACAAAGGCCGGCCCGTCCGCTCCAGAAAAATTCTGGTATTGGGGTTTATCGAATCTCCGGTGGTGAACACCACCCCCTTCAACGCCTCGGGGTGGTTTTCGGTTATCCAGCTAAAAAGCCGCTTGCCGTCCATCACCGGGGTCATGATATCAATAAGACAAATGTCGTAGCCTTTTATTTTCAGCTTCTCCTGAGCCTCGGCCCCGTTTTCGGCGATATCCACCTTAAACCCCTCCCCACCAAGCGTCCTTAAGCAGACTTGCCTGATTGAGGGTTCATCTTCAACCACCAGCACCCTGCCGGCGCTGGTCCCAGCTTTTTTCATGCCGTGCCCCCTTTCCTCCTAGCGGAGCCGATGGGTAGTTCCACGATAAATGTGGTGCCCTTACCCAGCTTGCTTTCGACGTATATCCTGCCGCCGTGCTCGGCAACTATCCCGTGACATATACTAAGACCCAACCCCGTCCCCTCACCCACCTCTTTGGTGGTGAAGAAGGGGTCAAAGAGGTGCCCCAGGATCTCTTTGTCAATCCCGGGGCCGTCATCGGCAAAGGAAGCCCTAACCTTGCTGTTCACCTTTTCCGTAGTAATGGTCAGCTTGCCTTTCTGGTGGGCTTTCTTCATGAAGTACTCGGCATTGATGATAATGTTAAGGAACACCTGTTGCAGCTGGAAGTAGTCAGCCATAATCTCGGGCAGCGTGGGGTCAAAACGGGCTTCAACACTGATGTTTTCTACCCTCTGCTCGTAGGCACGCAGCTCCAGAACTTTGGCGATAACGCTATTTATATTCAACATCTGCTTGANTACAGCGTGCTTTCGGGCGAAGGTAAGCAGATTCCCCACCACCTGAGAGGCGCGCTGGGCTTCACCGTACACCNCCTCCATATCCTCCTTGATATCGCCAGGCATCTCNTTCTCCAGCATCAACTGGGAAAAACCGATAACGCCNGTCAGCGGGTTATTCAGNTCGTGGGCGATACCCGCCGCCAGCTCGCCGACCGAAGCCAGCCGGTCGGCGATGGCCAGCTGCTCCTGCATCTGCTTGCGCCCGGTGACGTCCTTATTTGTACCGACATAGCCCTTGAAATCTCCCGCACTATCAAAAAGGGGAATACCGCTCATCTCAAAGACGACGGGGGTACCATTCTTATGGAGATGGGTAACCTCAAAGCCGAAGAAGGGCGCCCTCTTGGCATTAATCTTCTTGAAACGCCCAAGCCATTTCGGCGCTTCGCCCTCAGCGACAAGGTCGAGCGTCCTCTTCCTGCCCACCACCTCATTCACCTCATAGCCCAGGACATCTTTAATCTTAGGGCTAACGAAGGTAAACCACCCTTCATCATCCACCTCCCATGTTATATCGCTGGTAGCTTCGACCAGGGTTTTGTACTTCAACTCGGACTCCCTCAGCGATTCCTCAGCCTGCTTGCGCTCGGTAATGTCAACCCAGTTTGCCAGATAATATTTGAATTCTCCATCCTTTCTCACCGGAGTGGAGGTTATCTCAACCCAGAATTGCTCCCCGTTCTTCTTCTTAAAAAGCTCCTCAAGTCTCACTGCTCCTTTGACCATAGCTTCTGCCAAGTCCCCGCTGATTTTCTCGAGAGTCTCCTCCGTCCACCAGGGGTATGGAGCTTTCCCGCCAATAACCTCCGCAGCAGAAAAACCGGTTAGCTCTTCCAGTGCTGGGTTGACATATTTTATTGAAGTATCTGGATTGATAACCAGCATGGGGATTGGGGAATTTTTCAGCAAGCTGGAACGAAATTCTTCGCTTGCCTTTAACGCCTCCTCAGCCTGCTTGCGCTTGGTGATATCCCTGGTTACCTCAAGACAGGAGACTATATTCCCCTGGGCGTCTCTAACAGGGTTGGCGGTATTCTCCCAGTAGGTAACCTTACCTGAAGGCGATATGTTTGGCCTCACGACAGTGTGCGACTTGCCGTCCTTAAACGCCTTTTCCACAGGGCAGCCGTCGCAGACCTGTTCGTTACCGCTGTAGGCGCGGTAGCATTTCTCCCCGATGCGTTCACCGAAGGGTTTCTTCGCCTGCTCATTNTGATANATAACGTTATAGTCTCTATCCTGTATGGTGATGCCGTATTCTATGGCATCTACTACCGATTGCAGCTTGTTCTTCTCGGCTTGAAGTGCCTCCTCTATCTTTTCGTGCTGTTTACCCTCTTTCCCCATTCATACCACCTCCAGGCATGTAATAAACTTTAGGACTGGGCGCCTCCGTTATTCTGGATTCCACCCCATCAGCAGTTAGGCTGGTCACCACCCACGATGAAGCCGCCTCAAAACCCGACCACTGCCGATTTATAAATTAAGCTGTTAAAAAACTCGTCGTTGCCGAATGTATTTTTTATAGCTGTTGTATGCCTATAGTCACCTACTAGTCAATACCACTATACCGCCGAATTGTCAAGCTGATCAAAGCTAACCACGCCCAGCCAGAGAGCGCTCCGACGCAGAATATGCCTTGACGACAGCCTAGAAGAGACTTATACTATCTGGTGAACTGAAGCAAGGGTGGTACATCCTTAAAAAGGGCCGAGGTGGTGGAATCGGTAGACACGCCATCTTGAGGGGGTGGTGCGCGTAAGCGCGTAGGAGTTCAAATCTCCTCCTCGGCACCAAATTAAAGGGTCCCCGCAAAAATCTTCGATTTTTGCGGGTTATCGTGCGGAAGTGGCTCAGCGGTAGAGCATCTCCTTGCCAAGGAGAGGGTCGCGAGTTCGAATCTCGTCTTCCGCTCCAAAAGATATATATGCAGGGGCGACGTAGCCAAGTGGATAAGGCGGGGGTCTGCAAAACCCCTATTCACCGGTTCGAATCCGGTCGTCGCCTCCATTATTTTAGCCGGGGTGGCGGAATTGGCAGACGCAGCGGACTTAAAATCCGCCGGACTTGGTCCTTGTGGGTTCGAGTCCCACCCCCGGCACCAATAAGAGAGTTAAAATGCCCTGGCTGATAATATTGGCAGCTTACTTTCTGGGCTCCGTGCCCACCGCCTACCTTGCCGGGCGTACCTTAAAGGGCGTCGACATCAGGCAAATCGGGGACGGCAACATGGGGGCGGCTAATGCCTATCGCCAGTTGGGCCCCAAGATAGGGGTTATGGTGGGCATTGTCGACGCCGCCAAGGGAGCGCTGGCGGTGATCATCGCCCAGGCATTTAATGCCCCCCAGGCAGTCGTCCTGCTGGCGGGAGCCGCCGTCGTCTTCGGCCACAACTGGCCCATTTTCTTGGGCTTCCGGGGAGGGCGGGGGGAATCAGCCACCATCGGGGTGCTGCTGGCGGTGGTTACTATTCCCATGCTGATATTAGCCGCGCCGGCCATAGCGGCCCACTTTATCCTTCGGGATACCACCAAGGCCGCCGCTTTTATCTTCGTGCCGCTGCCCCTGGTCTGCTGGCTGACAGGGCTTTCGGGGATTTTGATATTGTACAGTATCGCCTTGCCCTGTCTGGTGGGTTTTACCCATTTCCTGAGGACGAGGTGGCTGCCAGCGACCCAGAGAAACCGGAGCGATTAGCGCTTTCTCTTTATTGCCGACTTCACGCCCCTCTCGATATCCCCCTCGGTGAGCCCGTATCTCTCCAGAAGCTCAGAGGGCTTGCCTGACTTGGCGTAGGTGTCTTTGATGGCGATAAACTCCATGGGCACGGGCCTGTTTTTGGCTACCACCTGGGCCACCAGGCTGCCCAAGCCCCCGTGCTCCAGGTGCTCCTCAGCGGTAACAATAGCCCCGGTCTCGGCAGCCGCCTGAACTATGGCCGCCTCATCGATAGGCTTGAGGGTGGACATATTGAGGACGCGGCAGTAGATGCCCTCCCGCTCCAGCTCAATGGCGGCTTCCAGCGCCGCTCTGACCATCAAGCCGATGGCGATTATGGTGGCATCCCCACCCTGCTTCATCATCACCGCCTTGCCCAGCTTGAATTGATAGTCCTCGCCGTAGACCAGTGGCAGCTTGGGACGGCAGAGCCTGATGTAAAAAGGCCCCAAGGTTGCTGCTGCTGCCTTCACCGCCTCGGTGGTCTCGGTAGCGTCGGCGGGCACGATAACGCTAAAACCGGGCAGTGAGCAAATCAAAGACAGGTCTTCGATGGACTGGTGCGAGGTGCCGTCCTCGCCGACGCTGATGCCGCCGTGGGTGGTCACCAGCTTAACGTTTAGCCCCGGCTGGGCTATGGACATGCGCACCTGGTCGAAACAGCGCCCGGGGACAAAAACGGCGAAGGTACTGGCAAAGGGTATCTTGCCCGACGCCGCCATGCCGGCGGCAATGCCGATCATGTTCTGTTCGGCGATACCGCACTCAAAAAAGCGCTCGGGGAATTCGCGGGCAAAAAACCTGGTCATGGTTGACCGGGACAGGTCAGCATCAAGCACCACAATGTCCTGGTTATCCATGCCCAGCTCGAGCAGGGCTTTACCGTAGGCCTCCCTTACCGAAACCGGTTCCACTTATTCCAGCTCCTTTAAGGCTATCTCCATCTCAATAGCGTTGGGGGCTTTTCCGTGGAAATCGGGGTTATTCTCCATATAGCTGACGCCCTTACCCTTTATGGTGTGGGCGATGATGACCGTGGGCTGCCCCTTGACCTTCGGCGCCTCTTTAAAGGCGTTTATAAGCTGGGGAAGACTGTGGCCATCAACTTCAATGACCTTCCAGCCGAAGGACTGCCACTTGCCGGCGAAGGGGTCGAGGCCCATCACGTCGCAGTTCCAGCCGTCAATCTGCTGGCCGTTGTTGTCCACGATAGCCGTCAGGTTGTCCACGCCGTAATGGGCCGTGGCCATGGCCGCCTCCCAGACTTGCCCCTCGTTGCACTCACCGTCCCCCAGTAGCACGTACGTCCGGTAATCTTGCCCGTCGATACGGCCGGCTAAAGCCACCCCCAGGGCGAAGGACAACCCCTGCCCCAGCGAGCCCGCCGACATCTCCACGCCGGGGGTAATGGTGCGGTCGGTGTGCCCCTGCAGGCGGCTGTCCATCTGCCTTAAGGTGAGCAACTCTTCTACAGGGAAATAGCCGCACTCGGCCAGGACGGCGTAGAGGAGAGGGGCGGCGTGTCCCTTGCTCAGGACAAAGCGGTCTCGGTCCGGCCACTGCGGATCGAGGGGTTTATGCCGCATTATTTTGTAGTAGAGGGCAGTCACAATCTCAACTGCGGATAGCGAGCCGCCCGGGTGGCCGCTGCCCGCTTTGCCCACCATGGTCACGATGTGGCGGCGCAGCTTTTTGGCCGTCGCCTCCATCTGGGCCACCGAGGCTGATAAAGAAAAAACCTCGGCTTCCGCACTGGTAGCCGAGGTTGATTTCGAACCGCCCATCGCAGCTGAAGACTCCTTCGTCATCTGTGCCTTGATTATACACCAGTTGGCAGCTTTAAGTCTAGCTGGCTCAAATTGACTTTACCCACGGGAAAATGCTATGGTTAATGGATATGAAACTACTTACCAGGCTGCTCGTCATAGGCTTAGCGATTCTGGCCGCAGGCCTGATTCTGATGATGGTTCACTAGACGGGGTAGAGGACAGATGGAAAAACTGAAACTAAAGGTCCAAAAAAGGGATATACTAGGCAAGAAGACCCGTTTCTTGCGCCGCCAGGGCATAACCCCCACCCACCTTTTTGGGGACGGGCTCAAATCGCGGGCGTTGCAGTGCGATACGCCCACCCTGCAGAAGACGATAGCCCGGGCGGGCATGACCCGTATTATCGCCCTCGACGTTGAAGGCGACAAGGAACCGCGCAGCGTCTTCATCCGAGAAATCCAGACAGAGCCCCGCAGCGGCGACCTGCTCCACGTCGACTTCTACCAGGTGAAGATGACGGAGAAGATAAAGTTCGACGTTCCCATCGTCCTGACCGGTGAAGCCCCAGCCATGAAGGAAAAGGGGCGCACCGTAGCCCACAGCCTTACCGAATTGAGCGTTGAGTGCCTCCCCGACGACCTCCCGCCCCGCATTGAGGTCGACATCAGCGTCCTGGAAGATGTAGAGCAGTCTATCCTGGTCAGGGATATCGTTCTCGGCCCCGCAGTTACTGTTTTGGACGATCTTGAACAGATGGTAGTCAAGGTCAGCGAGGTCAAGGAAGAGGTCGAGGAGGTGGTTGAGGAAGTGGTTGAGGAAGAGGAGGTCGAGGAAGTCGCCGAAGAGGCCGAAGCCGAAGAGGGCAAGGAGCCCGCGGAAAAGGCGGAAGAGGAAAAGAAAGAAGAGTAGCCCGCTTGAAGCCCCACTGGGTGTTTGCTATAATCGGGCTGTGACCGTTGACTTTCATTGCCACGTCTTCCCTCCCGAGCTAAAGAAAAAACGCAGTCAGTACATCGAACGCGACCCCTGCTTCGCCATCCTCTACTCCAACCCCGAGGCTAACATGGCCACCGCCGACGAGCTCATCGCCGATATGGACCAAAGCGGGGTTGATATCTCGGTCATAGTTAATATCGGCTGGACGACCCACGAGCTCTGCGTCGAAACCAACGACTATATTATAGATGCCGTCGCCCGCTACCCCGATAGGCTGTTCGGCTTCTGCGCCGTCCAGCCCCAATCGACCAAGGCCGCCGTCGCCGAAATCGAGCGCTGTGCCGAGGCCGGGCTAAAGGGGGTCGGTGAGATAAGGCCCGATATGCAGCTCTTCGACCTCTCCGATGAGATGGTGCTAGACCCCTTCGTCGAGGCACTCTCCCACCACAAGCTTTTACTGCTCACCCACGCCTCGGAACCGGTGGGGCATAAATACCAGGGGAAGGGAGGCATCACCCCCGACATACTCTACCCCTTTATCGAAGCCTACCCCCAGCTGACTATCGTCTGCGCCCACTGGGGTGGGGGGCTGCCCTTCTATAACCTGATGCCCGAGGTCAAAAAGGCGATGAAAAACGTCTACTTCGATACCGCCGCCTCCCCCTTCCTCTATAACCCAGATATATATAACCATGCCGTCCGGCTGGTCGGCGCTGAAAAAATCCTCTTCGGCAGCGACTACCCCTTGATGCCACAGCGCCGCCTGCTCGATGAGATTGAGGCACTGGACTTAAATCAGGAGACCAAAGACCTGATACTTTCCGGCAACGCCCGGAAGCTGCTGGGCATCAAAAGNGAGTCCTAGACTATGGAACAGGTGCGTTCTTTTATCGCCATCGAGCTCCCCGACGGNGTGAAAAGGGGACTCAGAGAGCTTCAGGCGCAACTCAAGGAGAGCAGCCAGGCACCGATAAAATGGGTCGACCCGGCCAACATCCACCTGACATTGAAGTTCCTGGGCAACGTGGCCGCCGACAGGCTGAATGAAATAACCGCCGCCATGACCCAAGCGGTGCAGGGCACACCCTCCTTTTCCCTTAAGCTACAGGACCTGGGCGTTTTCCCCAACCCCAGGCGGGTGCAGATAGTATGGGTGGGGGTAGGCGGGGAGGTGGAAAAACTGGCCCGTCTCCAGCAGCGTGTTGAGTCGGGGCTGGAAAAGCTCGGCTTTCCCCCCGAGGGCCGGCGCTTCACCCCTCATTTAACGCTGGCCCGACTGCGCGACCGGGCCACGCCCGAGGAGCGCCAAAGGCTGGGTCAGCTCATCGCCGAAACCGAATTCGATGCCGCCCCAAGCTTTATTGCCGATAGCGTCAAGCTGATGAAGAGCCAGCTCACCAGGGAGGGCCCCATCTATAGCCAGATAAGCTCGGTGGCACTTAAGCCCTTGCCAACAACAGAAGCATAGTGTATACTTCATAAGATTCCATAATTTGGTTGGGAGGAGGACTCCATGGAACAAACTAATTTCCCCAAATGCCAGAAATGCAATTCTGGAGATCTGGTGCCCCTGTCCGATTTTGGCAGTCAAGGGGCGGCCATTCATTACAAAGCGTGGGTTTGCACCAATCCTGATTGCGGTTTCAACCTCAAAATCAGGAACGGTGATGTTTATATCAACGAACCCATCATCAGCGGGGTATCGCACAGCCCCCGCCCCCGCTAAAACTTAAACGGTTCATCCTGAAGCTTCAAGCTTTTGGTGCTGAAGGTGCTCCCTCAGTTAACCAAACTCAAGGGGATAGCACTCGACCTGTTGTTTCCACGCTGGTGCGTTGGCTGTGGAAGGGAAGGGGATTTTATCTGCTCCGAATGCCTCAAGTCGCTGCCGCGCATTAATCCCCCCCTCTGCCCCCGCTGCGGGCAGCCACAGCTCAACGCCGTAGCCTGTGCCGTCTGCGCCGGCTGGCAAGCAGATATCGACGGCATCCGCGCCCCCTTTAAGTTCGACGGCGCCATCCGCCAGGCCATCCACCAGCTTAAATACAACAACCTGAGGGCGATAGCGGCGCTGCTGGGACAATGGTTAGCTGAACACCTGAAGGCCAATCCACTGCCGGTAGATGTCTTGGTGCCGGTGCCGCTGCACCATAAGCGCCTGCGGGAACGGGGCTATAACCAGTCGCGCCTGCTGGCCCTGGAGCTGGCGAACATTACCAGTCTACCCCTGGTCGATGACTGCCTGGTGCGTGAACGCTATACCCCACCCCAGGCACGGACAGCCAACGTGGACGAGCGGCGCCGCAACGTCGCCGATGCCTTCTCCTACCGCGACCGCAGGCCGGAGGATAGGGCAGTACTGCTCATTGACGACGTGGCCACCTCGGGAGCCACCCTCGACGCCTGCGCCCGGGCGCTAAAAGAAGCGGGGGCCAGCTCGGTATGGGGTCTGGTTATAGCTAAAGAGATAAAGGAACCAGCCCAAGGAGTGTGAAACTATGGAACTACAGATAACGGCTAAAAACATAGAACTAACCCCCACCGTGCGCCAGCTCGTCGAGAGCAAGCTGGGCAAGGTAGGGCGCCACCTGCCCGATATCAGGGAATACAAGGTGGAAATCGCCCATGAAAAGACTAGGGCGAGCAAGGAGCACTTCGTCGTCCAGCTAACTATAGATAGCCACGGCACCCTGCTGCGGGGGGCGGAGCGGGGGGAAGACCTGACTGCAGCCATCAATAAGGTAGCTTCGGTCATCAACCGCCAGATTGAACGCTACAAGGGCAAGCTCTACGAGAAAGGTCGGGGCAGGCCGACGGCAAGGGGTAAATTTAAGGCCGAGGCTCCGCCCGTGGGCAAGGTGGTCAAGGTCAAACGCTTTACCGTCAAGCCGATGTCGGCCGCCGAAGCCATCGACCAGATGGAGCTCTTGGGGCACGACTTCTTCCTCTTCTTCAACGCCGAAAGCGACGAGCTCAACCTGCTCTACCGCCGCCACGACGGCGACTACGGGCTCATCGAGCCCGAGATGGGCTAAAAAAACTGTTTGACAAGCTTCGCCGCTTTAATTATGATACAGAGACCTTAGATGGCAACACCAAAGACCAAAAAGACCGCCCAGCACAAGAATCTCTACCTCTCTTTGACCATAGCCTTCTTTCTGGCTATCATCTTCGTATTCGTCTTCGATGGCTACATGGGCGTTTATGACACCATCACCATAACCACCCAGGAACGGGAAGAGGTAAGGGAGCCCGACTCCTGGTCGCGCGATGACTATGCTTATCCCACCTGGACCGAAGAAGGGCAGGATATATCCTTCCGCTACGAGATAGACAACCGCACTTTTGGCACCTACTCGGCCCAAGTTGAGGCGGCCATCTGGTTCGGCGAGACCAAGCACAGCGATTTAATATCGCAGGCGGTAGCCATCGAAAGCTTCGACAAAGAAGAGCTGAGCTGGGCGATAGATACCAGCGAGCTGCGCCCCGCCGATATCCCCGAAATCCAAGACTACGAGTTCTCGGTAATCATCAAGCGGGACGGGGTCGAACGCCGTATAATAGTGCACGTATCGTCGCTAGCGCGTAAGTACTGATAACCGGAGACACTGAGATGAAGCTAGAATACATACTGTTCGGTTTCGGAATTATCTTCTGCCTGGCTGGCGTCGGCTATCTGGCCGCCCAGTACGTGAAGTACCTCTCCGAGCTGGGGCAGCTCATCGCCCTGCTTCTTACTGTGGGCCTGTTCACCTGCCTGGGCAAGTACTTTGAGAGGGTAGGATGGTAAGCGCCATACTGGTAACACTGGCTATTTTTGCCGCGATGGGTCTTATCGCTTGGCTTATCGTCCGGGCGGTAAAGCACCGCACCTTCAGCGCCCACACCATCTCCTACGCTCTGGCTATCCTGGCCGGCGTCCTCACCTACGCCTTTTTCCTGAGCATGGACCTGCCGCAGCTGGTCAAGATACTGGTCTCCATCCTGCTCGGCGCCGTCCTGATATTCCTGGCCGCCTATATTCAGCTGCGCCGGCAGCGCAAATCGTAGACTCTCCGGTAGGAGCAAAGACCACGGCCCGACGGCTATACTACACCATTTTCAACACCAAAATAGGCTGGGTGGGAATAGCGGGCTCTGATTCGGGACTGCTCGCCGTCACCCCACCCCAACCCTCCGCCCCAGAAGCCGAGCGGCGTCTGGGCGACCTGAAAAATACCGCCCTATCTGAAAAACCCTTCGTTAAGACAATAGAGCGCCTTAAAGCCTACTTCGCTGGCAAGAGGGTTGAATTTCCCGACGAGCTCGACCTCTCCTCAGCCACCAACTTTCAGCGCCAGGTATGGCGTATTACCAAGCTCATTCCTTACGGGGAAACCAGGAGCTATGGCTGGATAGCCAAAAGACTGGGTAAAAGGGGAGCACGGGCGGTGGGGCAGGCCTTGGCCCGGAACCCGCTGACTGTTATCATTCCCTGCCACCGCGTGGTGGCGAGTGATGGTAAACTTGGCGGCTACAGTGGTGGGTTGGGGGTGAAAAAGTCCCTGCTCCGCCTGGAAGCTCATCTCTAATCAAAGGTTATTCAATAATAACGATGAATGCCTTGGTCTCGTCCACTCCGCCACCTTCCCAGGGCTGCGCATAGGTCAGCGTTACCTCGGTCTCCCCCGCCTCCAACGCTTTGAAGCGGAAAAACTCGACGCCCCCAGCGCCCATGGCGGGCTCATCCGTTTCATCCGCCTCGTAGGTGGGCTCGCCGCCGACCAGTTCCAGCATAGTCTCGTCGTAGCTCGGCTGCCAGCTGTAACCAGTAGTGGGGTTAGAGCCGAGGGCGATGATAAACTCCTGGCCCACGCCGATGTCTATCTCATGCCCCTCATCATCGTAGGTCATCACCGTCGTGCACCCCGCCACCAAGCCCAGGGTTAATACTACCGCGGCCACCAAAAGCAGAACTCTTTTCATAGCGCCCTCCTTAAATTACTCTCTATCTTTCCACTTTATTATAACGATGGCGAAGGCAAAAGGTTAGCGGTCTTTAGCCCCTTTCTCTAGGGGCGCCAGTGAAGCTCGGGGGGCAATATTTTGGCACGGTAGAGCCTCCGTTTCGCCTCGGATACCCCTTTAAGCTTCAGTTCTAAGAAGTCCCCCTCGTATTTCTCGATTAGTCCCTCCACGGCGAAGCTGTAGTATTTATTCTCGCCGATGACGATATGGTCTAAGACCCTTATCTGCATAATGCCCCCGGCGAAGACCATGTCGCGGGTTATCTGTTCATCGCTCGGGCTGGGCTCGGGCTTACCCGAGGGGTGGTTGTGTACCATAATCAGCGCCACGGCATTATGCTTCATGGCGCTTTCCATCACCTCACGGGCGGAGACCGTCCCCCTATCCACCGTGCCTTTGGCGATATCGGCGATGTCGATAATCTGGTTCTGGCTGTCCAAGTAGAGAACCTTGAAGACCTCCTTTTTAAGGTCGCGCATGGAGTGGTAGAGGTAATCGAAAATCTCCCGAGCCGACTTGTAGGCGGGCCTATCGACGACCTTTTGCTTGAGGAATTCGCGGGCTACCTCGGATACCAGCTTAATGCCCAGGGCGTTGTGAGGCCCGATGCCGTCTATCTGCTGCAACTCTTCGGGCGAAGCCGAAAGCACCCCCCTCAAGCTCTTGAACCTCTTGATGGCATCTTTCGCCTGCGGCTTACAGTCCTTGCGCGGCGAGCCCAGCGTCAGCAGCAGCTCGACAATCTCGTAGTCGTGAAAACCACTCAAGCCCGACTTGGCGAACCTTTCCCGCAACCGCTGGCGGTGCCCCGCCACCTCTTTACCGCTCATTACCCCTCCCCAATTTTTAGTTATCCGTCACCACCTTCAACCCTTCCTCTCCCACCAGTTCCACCAGGCGCTGGTGCAATTCGGGGCAGTAGCCGGTGTTAATGTTGGAAAGTTTAAGGTTGACCACCCTGTCCCCGCTGACGACGCACATGTTTACCTCGTCCTCACCGGGGAAGATTCTCAGGGTATCGACCAGCTTATTGAGGCAGGCGACATCTTTATCGATATCCTCCGTCTGCTTGATGCTTATGGTCAGGCGGCTCTTGGGTGGGGGTGGTTCGGGCTTTTTCTCCTCTTCGGGAGCTTCTTCAGGGGCCGTTTCGGGCTGGTAGCGGCGCACGTTATCGCAGCTTAACTGCAACCGGTCGTTGCGCACCCTCACCCTGCCTTCCACCAGCAGTATGCTGCCTTCCTCCCAGAGCTCGCGCGTGCCGGTATAGACGTCGGGCCAGGCCATAACCTCCACTTGGCCGTCGAGGTCTTCCAGCATGACGCTGGCGAAGGGGCGGCGGTCCCGGGTAAACGACTGGTGCACCGAAGCCACCATGCCCGCCACCAGGATCGTCTGCCCCACCAGCTCGGTGTCGACATGCCCGCAGAGGACGGTATTATCCGCAGCCACTTTGTCAGCAAAGGCAGCGAAGGGGTGCTCGGAGAGATAGACCCCCATCAGCTCCCTCTCCCAAGCGAGTTTATCCTTGGTCGAGATTTCGGCCGTCTCCAGCTCCAAACTGGGCAAAGGGGTAGGCATGGTCTCTCCCCAGAGGTCGAACATGGTGGACTGCCCAGTTTCCCGCAGGTGCTGCTCCCGCTGGGCTAAGGATTGTATGCGCCCGACGCTGGCCAGCAGGGCACCGCGGTCGCCTAGGCTGTCGAAGGCGCCCGCCTTTACCAGGCTCTCTATGGCGCGACGGTTGAGATTGCGCAGGTCGGCGCGGCGGCAGAGGTCGTCGATAGAGTCGAACGGGCCGTTTTTGAGGCGCTCGTCAACCAGCGGTTCCACCGCCCCCACCCCCACGTTTTTGATAGCGTTCAGCCC
>JGI2171J19970_10001410_pt1 | contig 13510 bp, 13 predicted proteins | sample DeeMarSWOR324_28_FD_19970 | JGI IMG/M metagenome (IMG submission 19970) | reverse complement strand
GCAAGCCTGCCCACGTAATCGTTATAGTCGATGTTGGTGACCAGGAGCTTGAGTGGCCCTTCTTCATCCCCTTCAGGCGGCGGAACGGCGTAAAGGATGGTTTCAAACAGGCACCGGAGGTCTTTCGCATTCTCATNAGGATGGAGTTTCGCAATCCCGAGCTTTGCGTTGGCGTAGACGATNGGAAATTCAAGNTGTTTCTCTGTGGCATCGAGGTCAATAAAGAGATCGTAGACCTCGTCCAACACCTCTTGGATCCTCGCATCATGCCGGTCTATCTTGTTAATCACAAGGATAGGAGGAAGATTGAACTCGAGGGCCTTTTTCAGAACGAATCTTGTCTGGGGCAAAGGGCCCTCCGAGGCATCGACGAGGAGCAGCACGCCATCAACCATTTTGAGCGTCCTTTCCACCTCGCCGCCAAAATCGGCATGGCCTGGCGTATCGACAATATTGATCTTGACTCCCTTATAGACGATCGCCGTATTCTTTGCCACGATGGTAATGCCCCGCTCCCGCTCCAAGGCGATGTTGTCCATCACCCTTTCCCGGACGTTCTCGTTCAAACGGAAAATGCCTGACTGCTTGAGCAAGCCATCGACAATCGTTGTCTTTCCGTGATCAACATGGGCAATGAGAGCGATGTTCCTCAAATCTTCGCGTTTCATGAACTCCTCACGAAATAGGCGTTCTGTTTTCACCCAGGGTACTGTTGACGGCTTCGTAAAAAGTCCATCTGCCATTCGACAGGCTCATGGCCCTGAGCAAAGCCGTAGGGCTGTGTTCCGCTTCATCCTTCGTCACTGCAGCGTACTTCTCTATCGATTTAAATGTTCCCTTCAACTCCCTTATCAGCTTCTCACCGCGATGTCGTGAATTGCAAAATTCATCGTCCGGCTCACGGATTGGGAAACAACCAGATCAGTATCGTCTTCCACCGCCAAAACCTGACCGCCCTCTATTACCACCTCGCCCTCTGGGTCCTCCGCGGTCCGTGCGAGGACGTGCCTCGTTTACGTTCATCTCCTGCCCACGTAGTTCCTTCCCGTTGAGGTTCTCAATCGCCGCTTGAGCTTCAGCCTTATTGGGCATTTCTACGAAACCAAAACCGCGTGGTTCCCCGCTATATTTATCCTTAATAATGTTTACAGAACTTACTTCGCCATGGGCCTCAAAAGCCTGACGAAGATCTTCCGGTGACACGTCACGGGATAGATTCCCAACAAAAATATTCATGTTCGTCCTCCTTTGGAAATGAGTTTTGTAAAGGGTTAATAAAAAAACCCGTAAAGAAGTTGTCTAGAGTTCTTTACGGGTTTCCGTCTTGCTGCCAAAGAGGCTCTATGCAACTGTTTTTTAATTCTATACTACTTTTCACGTAAAAGCAAGAAATATTATCAATCGCAATCGCCCCACTTTGGGTGTTGTCACAAAATTCCTCTAAAAATAAGAGGAGTCGTAAGAAGAATGGGGGGTCAGGTCTTGAATTATAAGTTTTTAAGGCTGGAACGTGGTTGAATTGTTGAATAGATTCAATGCCGCTATGTCAAAGCAGTAGTTTTGCCCTTCTAATTTCCCCCCAACTTGCCCAGCCCAATCCCCAAAATCCGTATTAAGCTCAGATTGTGAAAATTTTTCACCCGACCCGCAAAATTTATCCGGATTTGATTGGAATTAACCGCAAGAGGCCAGATTTCACAATAATGCCAAAGGCTTATATTTAATCCTTATGGAGTCAACACCTTATTTTATACGTTTGAGAACAGGGGACTTCATTGACTAAGTTAAATAGGTTCTATCCCTTCCCGTATGAAATGGGACGGCTCTATTTACTTGACATGGAAAATAATCAAAAAGGGTAAGGGCCAGCCTATAGCAGCGCGTTGAATTCTTCTAACGTGAGACCGGCCTGACGGATGATTGCGCGCAAGGTACCCTTTGCAATTTCTTTATGGTTGGGAACAGTAAGGCGGCGATATGGGGGTTTCTCGTTTCTTAAGATAAAGTGACTGCCTGTTTGGTGATCAACACGGTAGCCGATTTTCGTTAAGGCTTTGCAGACTTCCTTTCCAGAAAGAAGCGGCAACTTTCTCAAATCGCAACCTCAACAATTTCCTCATCAATGGGAGGCGGGATCGGCTCGTCATGTTTCTTCAGGCTTTCGAGGTAGCCACGGATCGCATCTTGAATGTTTTCGATCGCCTCTTTCCTTGTCTTACCCTGTGAAATGCAGCCCGGTAAGGAGGGACATTCGACAACAAAGGCCCCATCTTCATCTTCTTCAATGATGATTCGATATTTCATCTGCCTTTCTCCTCGATTCTCTTCCTTTTCGTAAACCTATCATATCACAATACGCAAACCAGTTGAAGCAGTTTCGATGCGGTAGATAGGGGTCGCATCTTAGATATTAAATCTCTACCCCTTTCAAGCGAAATCTTCAGGCCTCAACTTTTAAAGTCTTTGAAGTTCTTTGATTTGGCTGGACTCTCTGGGTCAGAGATCGGTGCATATGCATAGAAGAAAAGGGAGTACTCGTGCTACCGGGTATAGGTTTCTCCCCGCGGGAGTATTGCATACACGTAGATTAGCTTTTCTTCCTTGATCGGGGTGAAGAGGACCCGCCAGTCACCGACCCTTAGGCGATAGTCCCCCCGGAGCCTTCCCGTTAACGGGCGTACGTTGCGCTCCAAGAGTGGGTTCTCTCGTTGCTCAAGTTTCTCGAGAGCCCGTTTGATCCGTCTTAGCGTGGGCTTATCGAGTCTCAGGTAGGATTTCTCGGCGGTCGGCTTGACCTCAATCTTCCAGTTCTGCAAGCGACTTCCCCTTGATATTGTGCGTGACCTCTGCTTTTCCCGCCTCAATCATTTCGACCCATTCGGGGTTGGAGAGAAGCTCAAGGGTTTCTTTGTGTCGCTCGATGTACTCGTCTATGAGCTCTGAGAGGATTTCCTTCATCTCTCTTTTTTCGATGCTAGCAAGAATCTTGAGCTTGTCCCTTTTGTCCTCTGGAATCCGAACCGTACTCGTTCCCATGATGGTTCCTCCCTGATTTACTAATATACTAGTCCACTGAGCGCTCTGTGTCAAGAAGAGAATTCATGATAGGGCAGGCTATTATTGATTTTCTCGCCACAGATTTCTTATATATAACGATTGAGAAGTCATGGCTCACTTAGGGATATTTTACGGGAGAGAGGATGATGAAAAGACAGCCCAAAAACAAAACGGATTCCCGGGGGATGAACGAGTTTCGAGCCGTCAGCAGACGAGATTTCATGAAAACAACCGCTCTGGGCGGGGGCGCCCTTTTGCTTATTGGGAATCTGGGTATCCTGCGGGTGGTCGAAAGCAGGGCCGGGGAAGCTCCCGCCTCTTTCATGATCGTTGTGGACTACTCGAAGTGTACCGGCTGCAGGACCTGCGAGACCGCCTGTTCCGCATACAATCAGAAACGGAGGGTCAACGGGGAAATCCTGAACGGGCTGGGTAACCCTTATTTTTCCAACATACGCATTTACGGGTATAACCCCGATGTCGATATCCCTTCCGTTTGCGCCATGTGCCCGGACAGTCCCTGCATTGAAGCCTGCCCGGTAGAGCCTGACCCGAAAACAGGCAGAAGAGCACTGTACAGGGATGACAAAACCTCCACGATCAAAAATGATCTCGAGCGCTGTATCGGCTGTGGCAGTTGTGCGGAAAAATGCAGGGTCGGGGTTATCATTCCCAACCCGGAAACCAACAAGCCGGAACGCATGTGTACGCTCTGCGACGGGGATCCGCACTGTGTTAAATACTGCCCGTACGGGGCATTATCCCACGTCAGAGTTGATCCCGGGAGGGAGTTTTACGGGCTGAAACCCGATCAGATCGCGGCCGATCTGATCAAGAAATGGTATAAGCGGGATACCGCGAACCTGTAGGGATATATTGTCCGGATAATGAGGAGCAAAATCAGAGGAGCAGAGAGATGGCGGCAAGAATACATGGATATCACGGCGTGATTCTGGAGGTGGACCTGACAACCGGAAAGATCGAGAAGAGACCGGTGCCTGCCGAAGACTATGAACGATTTGTGGGTGGAAGGGGTCTGGGCATGAAAATGCTCTGGGACAGGGTTCGGAAACCGGGTGTCGATCCGCTCTCCCCGGAAAACCCGCTGTTGTTTATGCCCGGCCCGTTTTCAGGATTTCCCGTTCCCGCATCGTCCCGAACCTGCGTCGTGACCAAATCCCCTCAAACCTCTCCGGTTCAGTCCACGTACTCCAAAGCATCGACTGTGAGCTACGCGAACATGGGCGGCTTTTTCGGACCGGAGATCCGTTTTGCCGGGTATGACGGCATTGTCGTCACCGGGAAGGCATCATATCCTGCCTCTCTTGTGATTGAGGATGATACGGTTGAAATCCGGGAGGCGAGGAAATTCTGGGGGAAGGGGACGGATGCATTCGACAAGGCCTTTATCGCGGAACTCGGAGACCGCAGATTCAGGACCTGTTACATCGGCCCTGCGGGCGAGAACCTGGTGCCCTATGCCTGCATCATCAACACCGCGGGAAGAGCCGCCGGTCGCGGCGGCACCGGATGCGTAATGGGGTCCAAGAATCTTAAGGCGATTGCGGTGAAAGGCTCAAAACAGCCGGAGGTAGGCGATCATAAGAAATTCCTGGCCCTCCTTGAAGATGCCCGGCAGAAATTCAAAGAACCATCTACTACCGAACGCTGGCGAAAATATGGGACGGCGGCAGGTCTTGAGCGTCTCAGCGAGAGGGGAATCATGGCGGTTAAGAATTTTCGCGAGGGCACCTTTACCGAAGTGGAAAAAATCGGGGCGTCGGCAGCCATGAGGAAAGCATGGATCAGGAATTTTGCCTGTTTCTGCTGCCCGCTTTCCTGCAAGAAAAGCGGCGTCACGATTGAAAGCCCCTATGCCGGGCTGGTCCACGACGGCCCGGAGTACGAAACAGGGACCATGTTAGGTGCAAATCTGATGGTTTCAAACCTGGAAGGCATGCTCAAAGCGATTTATGTCTCCGATGATTACGGCCTTGACATCATCGCCTGCGGGAACGTTATCGGGTTTCTGATGGAGGCGTATGAAAAGAACTACGTTAGCAGCCAGTCTCTGGACGGCATCGGCCTCGCGTGGGGAAACGTCGATGCGACCTTGAAAATGATAGACAAGATCGCCAAGAGGGAGGGAATTGGGGAGCTTGCCGCACAAGGGGTCAAAGCAATCGCAGCGGAAATCGGCAAGGACAGTGCGAAATTCGCTATGCATGTGAAAGGTCACGAACTGGCCGCGCACAACGTGCATGCAAATCCTCCCCGGGGATTGTGCTATGCCACCGCCAACAGGGGTGGCTGCCATCTCAATGGGGGAGATATCATGCAGCAAAACTCCAGTGCCGTGCTTGACTCCACGGGCCTTTGTCGGTTTGCCACGGGCGGGTACGGGCGTGACATGGGCTTGATCTCGGACCTGTTAAGCGCTATCACCGGGGTGGAATGGACACCGGGTGCATTAATGCAAGCCGGAGAACGCATCTTTAACCTCGAAAAAATGTTTAATTACCGGGAGGGATTTCGTCGCCAGGACGACCGCCTGCCGGATCGATTTTTTGAAGAACCCCTCACCATAGGCAAGAAAAAAGGCGCGGTATTGAAAAGAGATGAATTCAATCACATGCTGGATCAGTATTATCAACAACGTGGCTGGGACCTGGAGACTACACGACCCGGCACGGCTAAACTCAAAGAACTTGGGCTGGATTTCACGATAGGGGTCAGGTCTTGAATTATAAGTTTTTAAGGCTGGAACGTAGTTGAATTGTTGAATAACTTCGATGCCGCTATGTCAGAGTGGTAATTTTGCCCTTCCAATTTCCCTCCAGCTGCCAAGCCGAATCCCCCAAATCCCGATTTAGCTCAGAATGTGAAAATTTTTCAACACATCCGCAAAATTTTTCCGCATTTGATTACAATTAACAGCAAGCTATTCCGATTATATTTTCTTGACCATTCCAAATGTTAGGCCTACAGTAAAGGGTAGCCCTCAGGCCCCAATATCTGGATAGGTAAGAAGTATCCTGCCCAAATTTTGAAAGGGAGACATATGGAATAGGACAAAGACAGAGTTGATGAAATGGTCCTTGCCCTGCTATATCTCACTACCTTCAAAGACAAGCATGGATTTAGAGCCTGGAAAGGATTGGATTGGGATGTACTGGATCGCCTGCACGAGAAAGGATACATTAGCAATGCCAGGGGTAAAGGAAAGTCAGTAGCTTTGGGCGAAGAAGGGGCAAAAATATCAGAACAACTATTCAAGAAGCACTTTTGGTCTTCTGTTTAGCCAGCCGAAGCAGTTAACATTGAAAAGGGTAGGGGGCCGGGTCTTGCTTTTTGCCGTCCATGGGAAGAGATTAGCGCTGAATGAGAGTCACACACAGATTTGACCCTTTCGGCCAGAACATGCAGACGCAGATGGGCATAGAGGCCCCAGGGAGACAGACATGAGAGTTAAAGTCAAGGATATACAGGTCAATTACGAACTTTCAGGCAAGGCGGGTGCTCCTGTCGTAATGCTCAGCCATTCCCTCGGTTCCAGCCTGGTTATGTGGGAACCTCAGATGAGGGCTCTAGACCCCGATTACCAAGTGCTTCGCTATGACACGCGTGGCCATGGTAGTACCGATGCGCCCACAGGGGCCTATACTCTTGAGCAACTGGGAGAAGACGCTATCGGTCTTGTGGACGCGCTGAGCATAGATGTAGCCCACTGGGTTGGGCTGTCTTTGGGCGGAATGATTGGTCAATACCTCGCCCTGAATCAACCCCATCGGCTTCGGAGCCTCGTTTTGTGCGATACGGCTGCCGACCTTCCGAAGGAGGGGCAGGCGATGCGGCAGGAACGGATCGAAACGGCCCGGAACAAGGGTATGCAGGCACTGCTGCAACCGACCCTGGAGCGATGGTTTACACCGCTCTATCTGAAACAGGACTCCCAGGAGGTGACTCTCATCCGTAATCAATTCCTGGCTACGCCGGTGGCAGGCTATATTGGATGCAGTGAGGCCATCAAGGGTCTCAATTACCTGGGTCGGCTCTCTGAAATCAAGATTCCCACTCTGATAATCGTAGGTGAGGAAGACCCGGGAACGCCGGTGGCCGCCTCAGAGGCCATGCACAAGCGCATTCCGGACTCAAAGCTTGTGGTGTTGCCCGCTGCTGCCCATCTCTCCAATGTGGAGCAGGCTGACGCCTTTAACAGAACCGTGCTGGATTTCTTGAGGGAACACTAATCCACCGTATGGCGGCTCCGTCAGTACGAAAGGGGACGCCCTTAAATAACTAAAAAACTGGGCGACGTAGGTAAGAATTGAAGATTATATCGGCTCTCGCTCAGAAAAAGCGATTTCAAAGTTAGGGGAAAATTAGGGGCCGTTCGGTCCGAAATTGCATAATTTATGAATATAGTTTCCTTATTAGACCTATTCCCTACTGAGATGGTCCTGGTAACACATGAAGCCGTCATTTAGAAATGCAAAATCCGGGGGAGATCTCATCTCCTTAAACGTTGAACGGCTTAGTATTTTCCGAATGTCTGCCTTGTCTACCTTTTGTTTTGAGCTCTCATAGTGGGGAACGGACATAAAGCAATCTCAGCACGAACGTCCCCTAAAACCATTACGCCAGCTTTCTACTTTAGCCGGTTTTTGCATGATCAGGCTTAAACCGGTCAAGCCTTCCCGTTCTTCTAATTGATACCTTCGGCCATAAAAGCGGTGGATGAGCCCTCGAGGCAAGCGTTGAACAAATTAATTCGGCTTTATTTACACCATCGATAGATGCTAAGGGCCAATGTCTTTATGCATGATACATATTCGTCAATGGATATGAGTTCGTCGGCTTTGTGTGCGTGGGCAATGGTGCCTGGCCCGTAGATTATCGTCGGAATTTTTCCCTGGTTGACCAACATGTCCATATCCGCACAATAAGGTGATCCGAGAACTAACGGATGTTTCCCTCCGGCAGCCTGGGCAGATTCACGAATAGTCCGTACCAGCGGATGATCTTTGTCAATCTTTGAACTATTTCGGTGATGAAGAAAAGCGGTTTTAACGGGGTGCTCCTGAAACCAGTCGTCTGGCTGGGTGCCCTTGACTACGTGTTCCCTGATGCGATCCATGATTTCGGTTACCGAACCGAGCCCGGGAGCGAAATACATGCAGCCTCGGAGAACACAACGATTTGCCGTGACCGTGGCATACGTTCCGCCACTCACTTCTCCCATCACGCATGAAAAGGGATTTTTTGCACCATAAAGGGAATCGGGTTTCATTTTGTTGTGTTCTTCTTCTAATTTGAGGAGGCTTTGAATGGCCAAAGGCAATTTCTCGACGGCGCTTACCCCGACCATATTTTTGCCTTCCCAGCGAGCCCCCGGTGATCGTGGAATTCCCTCAATGGTCAATTGCCAGTAAACATCCCCGGGAGTGGCAACGAAAATCTGATTTTCGGAGGGTTCAGGAACAATGGCGGCATCCGCTGTAATGCCCTTGCAAATCATCGACAGCGTGCCATTTCCTGAGTGCTCTTCGTTAACGACACTTCCAAATATCACGTCCCCTTTTAACGGAACTTCTGCTTCAATCAGGCTCTGGAGCGCCGAAAGGGAGGCCAGTAATCCCCCCTTCATGTCTGAGGCCCCTCGGCCATATATCACTCCGTCTGCGACCTCGGAACCGAAAGGATTATGTACCCAGTCGCTTCTTGGCTCCACCGTTACGGTATCGATATGACCGGTCAGGAGAAGGGATCTACCCCCTCCTTTTCCCCTCAGGATTCCCAGCACATTCGGGCGATTTTTGTAGTTGAGAAGCCCTATTTTTCCGCTCGTGATCAGGTCCCCATAGGAGGGCAACGTATCGTAAGGCAATATGAGATCATGTTGCCAGTGAGTTGGATACTGGGCCACTTTTGGAAAGGTATTGAACACCTGCTCTATATCGGGTTCCCACATGCTTACTTCCATTCCCAGATTTCTCAGGTATGTGGCGAGAAAATCCTGGGCTTTCCCCTCCTCTCCTGTCAAACTGGGAATTCGAATCACTTTTCGCAACAGTTCGATGAGTTCTTCTTTTCTCTCCTCGATTTTGGTCAAGATCTTCTCTTCCATTCACGTGTCCCTTGAATGAAGCCGACCAACCCCTCTCGGGACGAGCTTAGGCCCAAGCCTCCATCGGATTTTCAGGCGAAATGTGCGCTGAAAAACGAAAGTAACGTTATGTGGGCCCACGAGGAAGTTCAAGGGTCCCGCAGTGACAAACTCAGGATGATCGTTCGTTACCTGGCTTCTATTGTGTCGACTTTGATCGTGTAAGCCCTTGTCGGAAACCCCGACGAAATAATTCCAATGGATGCGGTCCCTTCAGCCTGAGGAGCCAACTTCTCATCGCCTTTGGCCGGAACAAAACCCTCGCTAGCACCGATACCCGGTATTAAAACTGTCACGCTGTATAAATGGGGCACCGAATCGGTATTTTTAACGGTTACGTCAAAGACGACTGCAGTCTCGGTTGACTTTTTTCTGATTTTCTTGAGGTACATGGTAACCTTTTTCAGCTCTGCCTTTGGCGTGATGTCGTAGGACAGGTCTTTGGCCATAACGGTAAGGGAGAAAACCAAGCTGCAAAATACTACCAGTACCATAGTCGTTAGTTTTCTTGTTTTACTCATGTCTTTCTCCTTTCTCGTATTTTATTCGGTTTATTACGTCTAATAACGCACGGGTTGTGTTCTCAAAACCGATTCTTTTCTGTACCGCATGAGGTGAAGGGTTATTGCCAACACCTCACAGAGAACGGCAAAGGGAAGGGTCTTTAAGGAGAGCGGGAATACGAGAATAATGCTGGCAAGGAATAGCACGCCCTCCAAAAAGGTGATTTTTTGGAGCCAGTACCTCTGGACCAGTACCGAGATTGGTACAATAATCACGATCATCTCGAATATATTCACGACGATCTCCTGCCAGGAACCCTCAAGGAGCATGCCCGGCCGGAACACGAACATAAAAGGGATGACATATTTTATGATCCCGATGCGCATGGCGTGATATCCCACTTTCATGGGGTCCGCCCCTGCAATTCCTGCACCTACGAAAGCTGACAGGCACACGGGAGGTGTTATTGCGGAAATAGCGGCAAAATAGAAGATGAAGAGATGTGCGCCTAATAGGGGTGCGCCCAATTGGTGCAAGGCCGGGGCTCCAAGGGTTGCCAGGACAACATAGGCTCCGAGTGTCGGAAGCCCCATCCCGATAAGGATCGAAATACACATGGTAAAGAGCAAGCCGATCATCAAAGAGCCCTGAGAAATTGAAATAATCATATACGAGAGGCGGTTGCCCAACCCGGTCAGCGACATGACTCCCACTATCATTCCGCACGTAGCACATGAGGTGGCAATGGGAATCAATATCTTCGCGGTAAGGGAAAGCCCCCGTGCTAGTTTCATAATACCTATTCTTTGGGCTTTGATGGGCAGGCAAATAAGCCCGAGCACGATGAGGGAATTCAGTATAGCCCACTGAGGGCTATAGCGCTTCGACAGAAGGATCACTAAGACGGCTATGGGAAGAACCAAGGGGATGGTTTTTTTAAGGGAATCCCATATTGGTGGTAGCTCTGATTTAGGTAGCCCTCTTAATCCCTCCATTCGAGATTCGATATCAACAACCATGAACATGGCGACAAAATAGATGAGCGAGGGAACAAAAGCCGCAATGCAGACTCCCCAGTAACTGACCCCCGTGTACTCGGCAATAATAAAGGCCGATGCTCCCATGATGGGCGGCATAAACTGTCCTGCAGTCGAAGAGACGGCTTCGATAGCGCCCGCGATATATCGCTTGAAGCCCATTGAAATCATCAAGGGAATTGTAATTGCCCCGGTAGTGGCCGTATTGCCACTGGCGCTTCCCGAAATCATTCCCATAAATCCGCTGGCTACCACAGCTACTTTGGCTGGCCCTCCTGCATACCCTCCGGCGATGGCCTTGGACAAATTCATGAAAAGACCCGTGGAATTGGAAACCATGAGGAACGCGGCAAACATCATGAAGAAGATAATTTGGTTTACGCTGATGCTCAGCAAAAGGCCCATCATTCCTTCCGTTCCGACTACGGTGTGGACCACGACGTTCTCAAGGGAAAATCCAGGGTGAGCCAAAAAACGAGGTAGGTAAGGACCGATGAAACAATAAACCAGCATAGCCAAGCCGATAATCGTCATGGGTATTCCGACCGCTCGCCGGGTGGCCTCCAAAACGAGAAGTATACAAATGATGCCTATCACAATGCCGGCGGTCGTCGGATATGGATCAATATACAGGGGAGTCCAGTTGAGAAATGCCCAGAGGGTCGTGGCGAAGAGCAGGGCAATACAGGCAATGTTGATCAATCCCTCTTTTAAGCTTCCGTATTTTAAAAAACCGGATGGATACAGCAGGAAGGTGAGCATGCACATTAAAAACACGTGCAATGGCCGCTGAAGTGCCGGTTCAAAATTGCCGAACAGCACTTCATAAATTGAAAGGGAGCTCACGAGAATGCCGACCAGGTAGATGAAGATCTTCGTAAATCCACCGAATTTGGGCATTCCCTTAATATCGTCATCGTCGTATATGTTTACCCGTTCTCCGGCAAAGGCCGTCTTCTCCCCGTTGGTGTCAACGCTGTTTCCAGGTTCTTGTTTTCTCATCCTCAGAATCTTCCTGCCGTATCCTTAATCTATCGACCGTAAAGACAGTCCTGAAAGTGGTGCCAGCCCGGTACTGTTCAGCCTAAGACGTATTTCGGTAGCTGGCCGCCGCCCAAGACAGACCCTATTTTATTATCCCCGCCTCTTTGAAATACTTTTCAGCACCGGGGTGCAGGGGAAGGGGCACTCCAGCCTGGGGGTTCTTTACATTCATGTAAGGAATGTTCGACGGGAGGACCTTTTTCAACCAATCCAGGTTATCAAACCACACTTTCACGACTTTGTAGATCATGTCGACGGATGCGTCAGTTCGACACCCGGTCAAGTAGGGTCCGATAAGCTGCTTTTCATTCGGGACACCGAATTCTTCCCCAAACTCTCCGATATAATAGAAGGGGTTTTCCTTCATAAATCCCTCTACCATCTGGGGGTCCGGGGGGAGAAACCTGATTTTCCGGGAAGCCGCTATTTCCTTTAAGTTGGCATGGCCATAGCCGAAATAATAGATGATAGCGTCTACCCGCTTGTCAATAAACATTCTCGAAGCATCAGCCTTCATAATTCTATAAAACTTGGCATTTTTATCCGTGATGCCATGATGGCTCAAGAGCGCAAGAACCTGTTCTCCGTTGATATCTCCGGGGATATACGTCGCAATGCTTGCTCCTTTCAGGTCCTGTAATTTCTTGAATTTGGAGTCTGCCATAACAATGGTGTTTATAACACCTGGCCAAAGACCGAACAGGCCACTAATCTTCTGCGGCTCTTTCCAGGTAGGCGGGACCCCTTTATATGCATTATAAGCGCCGGGACCCGTCAACATGACGAGTTCACACTCCCCTCGGGCTAGGCGTTTGAGGCTCTCATTGTCCAATCCAGGAGAAGCGATATTAACGGCCACGTATTCAGGATAGTTGTCCGTGATGAGCTTTGCCCAAGCTGCTCCCCCTGCATACCACGACCCTCCGAGAGAGGAGGACTTAATTCTGATAAATTTTGCCGCAGGTGCCTCATGAGGGGCCAAGCATAAAAACGTAAACATGAGAATTGGAATCAGCATAGTACTGAACATGTGAAATCTTAGTGTTCGATTCATCACAGTTACCTCCTTCATGTAAATTTTGCATCACGTATATCCGTAGAGCCTCCTTTTTTATCATCACCTCCTTTGAGCCTTCGATTAGGCCCCCTACGTAACAAACGCCAAGCTAAATGTCAAATTAATAATTTTTATCGAATAAATAATAACGGTTAATGGGCTCTCTCAACAGCAGGTCTCAAGCAGGGTGGAGAACAAAACTTGATTCTTGACGGGTTGTTGCCCAAACTGCTGAGATCATCTACTATCCAATCAACTTCTTCATCCAGCAAGGCTTGACGATTTGCCAAGCCGGTGAGAGCCCCAATAGCGAAGATCCCTGTTCCTTTAGTTAGGGAATAGGTGTCATCTATAAAAAAGCTGGCTTTGTCAAGATATCAGCGACATTTTACAGTTGACAAATATGCATAAATAATGCATATTAATATGTATGAGAACGACACTGAATATAGATGATAAGATCTTGGAAAAGGCATCGCGTTTGACCGGCCTCAAGGAGAAGACTGCTTTGGTGCGTCTCGGACTGGAAGCTCTGATAGCCCGTGAGAGTAGTAAGCGCCTCGCCAGGCTGGGCGGGACGGAAAAGGATCTCCGTGCCATACGGAGACGAAGATCAGCAAAATCGTAGCCGTGGTCATCGTTGAT
>JGI2171J19970_10001409_pt1 | contig 13512 bp, 11 predicted proteins | sample DeeMarSWOR324_28_FD_19970 | JGI IMG/M metagenome (IMG submission 19970) | reverse complement strand
GGGTAGCCCCCCATGATCTCCAGCAGCCTCTCCTTGCTCTCCTCCCTGTGGACGCCGATCACGAGCTCGTCGAAGATGATGCGGTCGATCTCGTCCTGCTCCCCCTCGTCCGGCGTCACCACGGCGACGCCATGCTCAGCGAGTTTCTCGTGGTAGAAGGTCGACTGCATGGTGAACTTGATTCCGAGGAGCAGAACCCTCACAAGCCCGAGCCCCGCGGCCTTCTCCGCTGTGGCTTCGGCGATGCTGATCATGGGTACCTCCGCCGCCTCCGAGACCTCGCGGTAGACCGTGTGGGGCGAGTTAGCCGCCATCACGACGAAATCTGCGCCCGCATCTTCGAGCCCCCTGACGCCGTGCATGATGTAGTCTACGTAGGCGTCCCTGTCCGTGTTCTCGTAGTCCGTGAACCTCTGGAAGTCGAGGCTGAACACCACTACCTCCGGGTAATGGTAGTCGCCCATCCTCGCGTGGTACTTCTCGTGGAGAAGCGCGTAGTACCTAGCCGTGGACTCGTGGCTTATGCCGCCGAGTATACCTATCCTCTTGGACAAGATGTCTCGGATTGAGTTGGACGTGCCAACGTAATTACGTTAACGGGTAGTGTAGTATTCTGAGTAGCTCAGGAAGCTCGTCTCTTCCTCGGGGTCCTTGATCCCCAGGGCCAGCCTCTGCTTCATGAACCTTGGGCCCGTCACCTTCAGCTTGAAGGACATTTCCTCTCCGAAGGCTAGGTCGAAGATACTGCTGTGCGTCTCAGCCAGTATAAAGCCGTCCTGATCTTCCACCGCAAGCCAGACGCGGTAATCCTCGGCTGGTACGGCGCCTTCGCTGGTTACATGGATGTTAACGGTGGCCTTGTTGTTCACCCTCGTCGCAGTCCAGCTGTAAGCCAGAAAAGGCATCTCCTCGACCGGGTAGAGGGTCGCCTCCTCGGGGTCGTGCTCGGGCGGCACCTCGCCCTCCTCCCAGCCGGGGGCTGTTGTCTCAAGGTAGTAGTAAGTCACGTTGTCGTAGACCCAGTGGGCGCCTGTCGCGTTCACCTCTACACCCACCGCGAGGTGATCCGGCAAGAAGACCAAGGACACGTTGTACCCCATAGCGTCCAGCAGCGAGGCCATGAGGATGCCTGTGTCCTCGCAGTCGCCGCCGCCGTCGACCAGGGTCTCCACCGGGAACCGTGGGTACTCGGTGAGGCCCTTCGAGTCCGCGTCGAGAACGTACTCCATGTTCTGGATGAACGAGACTATTAGATCGGTCTTTTTTTCCTCGGTCAGCCCCTCGTCAACCTGTATCAGGTTGAACTCGTACAAGAGGGCCTCGACGTACTGGTCATCCAGAGGGTGGAGAACGTAGCCCCTGTAGTCGGTGGTCTGGTACCGCTCCTTCTCGCTGTAGTAATCATACAGTTGCTCGGGCACGGTAATGTTCACGCTCCACTCAACCCCGTCCCACTCCCACGTGTAGAGCTTCTCAAGGACAGGGATCGACTCCGGAGAAATATCGAGCCCCCCGAAGGCTGCCTCGTAGTCGCTAAGGAGGGTCTCGTACTCGGACTGGAGCTGCTCGTATTGTACCGTCAACGCCTCGTAGTCGCTCATCAGCTCCTCGTTGTCGCCTATGAGTTCCGTGTGATCGTCTTGAAGGCTCTGCAGCTGCTGGCCCAACTCCTCATGCTCGTCTGTGAGGGCATTGAACTCGCCGGTGAGGCCCTCGTAGTCAGAGGTAAGCTGGTCCACAGCGTCCTGCAGCTCCTCTATCTGGGGGACGATGTACTCGGTGTAGTAGTAGTAGCCGGCTCCTCCCGCTATGATGACGCCGATGAGTATAGAGGCGATTATCTTCGCGCTCAAGCTGGTCACTCAAAGAGCGTGGCGATAATAAAAGCTGTGTTTCGAAAATATGGATCGTAACTACATCCCTATGCCGGGCGTCCTGTACCGTTTCATCCACTCCGACTTCATCACTATGTCTCGCGGATCACGGAGGTGGTCGCTGCACATGACGCCGTCTAGGTGGTCAAGCTCGTGCTGGAGGAGCTCGCTCATGTCGTCCCTGAACTCCTCGACGTGCATCCCACCGTCCTCGTCCCTATACTGCACCTCGATGACCCTGTGCCGGGGTATCTTGACGAAGAACGCGGCCTCCAAGCTGAAGCAGCTGTCCCAGACCTCGAAGGTCTCCTCGCTCCGCTGCTCTATCTCAGGGTTAACCAGGTAGAAGCTCCGGTCAGGCATCTGGACATAGACTACCCTTTTCAAGTAGCCTAGCTGGGGGGCCGCGGCGGCCCGGCCCATCCCGTAATGCTCCTGAGCCCAGGTCAACGTGTCCTTGAGATCGGCCAGCACATCATCGATTTCATCGAAGTCTGTGACAGCCTCCGACGTCTCCCTCAGGATAGGATCCCCCAGCAGCAGGACCTCTTTGACGACCATACATGGATGATGGGGCTAACCAGTTGTAAACCTTGCGTGAAATCGATCGACCCGCTGGCGTAAACGATAAACCCTCGCCGCCGTCATTCATCCCATGCCGCAGGCACCGTTCTACCAGCTGGACGCCTTCACCGCGGAGCCCTTCAAGGGCAACCCGGCGGCCGTCTGCCTAATGCCCTGCAGCCTGGGCGAAGACCTATACCTCTCGATAGCGAGGGAGATGAACCTCTCTGAGACCGCTTTCCTCGAGGAGCAGGACACGGGGTACCGGCTGAGATGGTTCACCCCCAAGCGGGAGGTTCCCCTCTGCGGCCACGCCACCCTCGCCTCAGCGCATCTCCTCTTCACGAGGCTCGGCTACGAAGGGGACACGGTGACGTTCCACACCCAGGCAGGGGAACTCTACGCGCAAAGGGCAGAGGAAGGCGTGACCATGGACTTCCCGCGGAACGACCCCCACCCCGTGGAGCCCATAACGGGCATACTGGACGGCCTGGGCCTATCCTATTGCGATGACTTCCAGTACAGCGACACCAACCAGAAGATAGTCGTACTACTTCATAGCGAAGATGAGGTCAGAGACGTGTCGCCTGACTTCCAGGCGTTGCTTAGGGTCGAGAACGCGCTTGGCTGGAGGGGGGTCAACGTCACGGCGCCTGGGGCCGGCCACGACTTCGTGTCCAGGTACTTCGCGCCCTGGATGGGGGTAAACGAGGACCCGGTCACGGGGAGCGCCCACACGGTGCTTGGCCCCTACTGGGCGGCTAAGCTGGGGAAGAACAGGCTTACCGCATACCAGGCGTCGGAGAGGGGCGGCGAGGTGCATGTGGAGGTGACCCCTACGCGGGTAAACCTCACAGGATGCTCCGTGCTTGTGGCCGAGGGCATACTCCACTACTAGGGGCGCATGGGTCACTGGCCGGGAGGCGCAACGACCTCCCTGTGCTCCTTCTTTATGGTGAGACTGCCACGCTTGAGCCTCCTCTTCTTGAACGAGGGGAACAGGTCTTCCTCTTTCTTCTCCGTCAACTCGCTTCCTCCGCGTCGCGTTTCTCGTGGTCGTCCGTGGGCGTGTATACCATGTGGCCTCCCTCCCGGTTAAGCCTGTCGAGGGCCTGGGTGAACTCGTTGAAGGTGCCCGTCGCCGTCTCCAGGGCGTCGCCGCACATCGTCTTGTTGAACATGAAGGGCTCGTCCAGGCGGATGGAGGCCCTGTAGAGGTTTATGCTCTCCCACTCTATGCTCTCGACGAGGAACGGGAACTCCCGGGCCACGAGGCAGCGGATGTACTCCCGCGTAGCCTCGGGGCCCATCCTGAGCGCCTTCTCGACCTTCTCGGCGAGCCCATCCCAGTCCACCCACGGGATGGCGTCCCGGGCGAAGCCTAGGGAGTCGGCCCAGCTGAAGGTGGTGTGAGTCTCCCCCGACTCCTCGCCCATGTACTCCAAGGCGGCGCCGTCTATGAGCGCGTACTGGTTCACAACGGCGAGCCCCTCCTCGGCGTCTCCGGCGTACTCCTCCACGAGCGCCTTCTTGGTGACCCAGTCGACGCCGTCTATGAACAGCTCGAGCCTGCGCTCGCCCAGCCCCTGGAGCGTGGCCTCTATGAGCTTGAACGCCCTCCTGTCGTCTTCGCTGGGGTCGCCTTCGCTCATCATCTCCTCGACCCCGGCCAGGTAGAAGCCCTCCATGACGTCGGCGATGGCGTCGACCTCCTCGCCGCCCTCGAGGGCCACCCTCCAGCTGCACTGCTCCGTGTCCATCGTCAGCCTCTTCGCAGCGTCCACGGGGTCGGCCAGCCGTGGAGGGTTCTCCAGGTAACCGCGCTCGTACGCCGTCAACACCAGCGTCTCGAGGCAGTCCCGGAGGTAGACCTGGAACGGGCTTCTGAGCCCCTCCCAGTTGATGTCGTGCAGCCGCCAGTACTTGGAGGGGTCGGCGTGGGGGTCGTCCCTCTGGTTGAGCAGCCCCCGGGCGTCCACGGTGTCGTTGGATGAGACCCGTTTGACGAAGGCTGCCCGCGGCGAGATGGCGAAGCGGAGGCCGTCCCCCTTCATCACCTTGCCTGGCCGGGGCAACTTCCCATCCGCGTTGCATGGAACGTAGTCGCCGCCTCCCGTGAGGGGGATGCGCGTGGCCATGAACGGGGCAAGCGCCGCCTCCAGCCGTCCCCAGACGCCGGGGTTGCACACCCTCCTGTCCATGAGGATGCTCGAGTGGGTTGAGTAGGAGACGGCCCTCCAGCCGCCGCCCTCCCAGACGTTGGAGACGTTGTTCTTGTAGACGCTCACCCCCTTGAAGTAGCTGCCCAGGCCCGTGGCTGCGGTATAGGCGAAGAGCTCTGCCACCCGGTCGTATACCACGGCCTCGAGGGGGGTGTTGTAGCTGGGGGACGAGAGCTCCAGGTGGCTCATGTCGTCGTAGACCCTGAACCCGTTGAGGGCCATGTAGTCCAGCCGCGGCTCCTCCACCCTTATGCCGGTGACGAGTCCGGCCTTCTTCAGCTCCTCTATAGCCATCCCCACGAGGTGTACCAGGGAGCCGTGGGGGAGCCGGGGCCTGGTGTTCATGGCCAGCTCGTGCTCCACGCCCCGTATCTTTTGTTCCATCAAACCCGGCGCCTCAGGAAAACCATGTGATGCCTTCTCATGTGCAGGTGGGTCTTTAACGTTTACCGTGGGATAGGCGATCATTTCACCCGGGCACGGATATCGGATATCTTCTCCTCTATCTTCGATGGCGTCCAGCCGCCGAGCTCGTTGAACTCGAAGGGATACATGTGAAGCTCAGGCCGTAACTTGAGGTAGGACCAGCTGATGGTCTTAACATCGTCTCTGAAGCGCACAGCAAGGGCCACCCTGAGCTCGCCGCGGCTCTCCTCGGGGGGGCGGATGAACGCCTCCTTTACGTCGGTCTCCGAGACCACGGTTTTAAGGCCGTGCCTCTCGACGAGCTCCTCGTAGAGGGGGTCGGTCACCGCCGTGTACTGATACAACGCCGCCGCCTTCGCTGAGTCTGGGTCCAAGCCCTCCTCTAGGCTCAGCCCCTCCAGGCCTCTCTCGGCTAGGCTCTTTTTTATGACCCACTCGATGGAAGTGTCCAGGGACTCTATGAGTCCCTCGTCAAGCTTGCCGAGGACCCACTTGAACTCACGGAAGGCGTCCCTGTCGTGCTCCCTTGGGGCCGCGTCGGCAAACAACCTCTCCACCGCCTCAAGATAGAACGAGTTTAGGTAGTCGGTGACTCTCATCGCGGCTCCGTCGACGAGGGGTACGGCCCAGTCGCCTTCCAAGTTCATGGAGACTAACTTGTTGGACTCGATGGGGTCCCTTATCTCCGGCACCGACGTTAGGTGCCCACGCTCTATGGCCCTGAGGACATAGCCGGTGAAGGCGTGCTTGAGGAATGTGGTGTACTCGGAGCGGGCGCCCTCGCCGTTCACTATGTGGGCGCGGCTGTACGTCTCCCCCGCGTGGCTCTCGTCGCGGGTACTCATTAAGGGGTAGTCGGCGCTCACCTCCGAGAAGACCTGCTTGGGGAACAAGGCTCGGGGGGAGACCATGTAGCGGCCGTCCACGTAGCCCCCGGCGCCGCAGAACACCTGCCTCAGGATCAGGTAAGGGACCAGTAGTTGCAGGTTCTCTTGGTAAGCCCGGCGCTCCACAAGGTAGTTCTCGTGGCTGCCCACCGTGGTGTAGGGCCGCTCACCCTTCGGGTCGGACGCGATGTTAGTCTTGTACACGTGGACGCGTTCGCCGGTCTCCTCCTCGTGGGCCCAAGAGGCGAGGCGCGCGTAGGCGTCGCAAGCCTTCTCGTATGCCACGGCCTCCAGGGGGTTCCTGCACTCGGGGGTGCAGACCTCGAAGAGGTTGCTATGGACGTAGCAGAGGCCCCCGTTGACCAGGAAGGCTCGGGGCACGCTGTCGGCCTGCTTGAAGACGTAGACTCCCTTCCTGCCTAGTGCCTCGAAGAGGCGTATGGGGCGTTGACCGGCGGCGTACTCCTGCTCTGCTCCCTGCCACATGTCCAGCGACAAAATATCCTCAGAGAGAGGCGTGTCACGGTCTAAATAATTTGCGATCCTTTGGGTGAAAGCCGTTAAATAACTACAGAAGATACTAAAACCAGTGGTTTTATGGCAAGGAAGGTTCCCGACGAGCTCTTCGCGGACCTCGTCCTCACCAACGGCAGGATAGTTACCGTGGACAAGGACGACACCGTCGCGGAGGCCGTCGCGTGCAAGGGAGAGAAGATCATCAAGGTCGGCACCAGCGAAGAGATAAAGGCCTACACGGGGAGGCATACCAAGGTCATCGACCTCGGGGGCAAGCTGGTAACGCCGGGGTTCGTGGACAGCCACGCCCACTTCAGCTCGGGCGGTAGAAGGGTGCGCACGGTTGACCTCAGGTACGTCAGGTCCATGGACGCGCTGATAGAGGAGCTCCGCAAGAAGGCGGAGACGATGCCGCCGGGCAGGTGGTTACAGGGCTGGGGGTACAACGAGTCCAAGCTCAAGGAGAAGAGGTTCCCCAACCGTTACGACCTCGACAAGGCATCAACGGACCACCCCATCTCAGTCACCCGCCAGGGGGGGCACGACGGGATAAGGGTGAACAGCCTGGCGCTGGAGCTCGCCGGCATCAGCAAGGACACCCCGGACCCGGAGCCGCCTTCTCTCATCGAGCGGGACCCCGAGACGGGTGAGCCCCTGGGGAACCTGAGGGAGGAGGGAGAGAAACCGGTCCTAGACCTCATCGCCCAGGAGCCTCCGCTCACGAGGGAGGAGATGAAGGAGGGCCTCAAGGACACCATCAGGATGTTCCTCTCGCTGGGCATAACGAGCCTGCAGGAGCCCGGCGCCCCCATGGACTTCATACCCATGTACCAGGAGCTGCTCAACGAGGGCGAGTTCCACATAAGGAACAGCTTCCTCATAGCGGCGCCGACGCTGGGCAGGTCGTACCACAGGAACGAGCGGTACCAGCTGGCGGTGGACCTCAGCGTCGAGGCCGGGTACATGACCCACTTCGGGGACAGCCACCTCAAGTTCGCAGGCATAAAGCTGGGCCACGACGGCAGCATGAGCGCGGGCAACTGCGCCGTCTACGAGCCCTACCTCAACTACCCGACCCCCGACAACTACGGCGTCGTACACGGCTACACCAACGAGGAGCTAGGCGACGGACGGGCCCTCGCCGAGTTCTCGCCCATAGTGGTCAAGCTCCACAACGCGGGGATGAGGTGCGGCATCGGCGCCATAGGCGACAGGGGCATAGACTTCTTCCTAGACGCCATCGAGGTCGCCCACAAGCAGAACCCCCGCAAGGACGCGCGGCACAGCCTGGAGCACTGCAGCCTCCCCACCAAGGAGGCGCTGGAGAGGATGAAGCGGATGGACGTGACGAGTTCCACGTCCGTGGGGTTCGGTTGGGAGCTGGGGGACCAGCACAGGGGCTTCATGGGGATGGAGCGGATGAAGCGGTACATGCCCATGAAGAGCTTCAAGGAGATGGGGATCGTAGCCAGCGGCAACGCGGACTGGCCGGTGTGCAGCGCCAACCCCATGGAGGGCATCCACGTCTGCGTAAACAGGACGACGGAGACGGGGCAGGACCTGAGCAAGGTGCAGGCCGTAAGCGTCATGGACGCCATCAGGGTCTACACCTGGAACGGCGCGTACATCACCTTCGAGGAGGACGTCAAGGGTAGCGTAGAGCCGGGTAAGCTCGCTGACTTCGCGGTCCTCGACACCGACATACTTGCCTGCGACCCGGAGAAAATCGTCAAGACCAAGGTTCTGATGACCATAGTGGACGGTGAAGTCGTCTACGAGCGGGAGTGAACGCAAACCCTACCTCAACGAGGCGGCGGAGAGCCTCAGCCTCTCTAACCTTCTTAGGATTTAGCGAGTCTAAGCCCCGTCTTCAAGGCCGCGTACAGCACACTAAGTCCCAGCGCCAACAGGGTCAGATTGGAAGCCAGTTTGAGCTCGGTCGCCAGGGGCATCTTCATGCCGAGAGACTTCCTATACGAGGTGAACACATAGTCCAACGCGATGTAGAGGCCGTTAACGAACCCTGTGCCGGTGAAGATGAGCAGCGTCTTCCCCCAGAGCCTCCTCTCCTCGGTGAGGTCTGGCTCCACCGACCCCACGACGGGGGCGGCCTGCGGCTGAAACTCGGCCACCTCGTCGTACATGTCCTGAGCACCTCCTTGGTATATAGCCTGCGGCTTCGGTGCCTCTGGGCTCTTCCTCCTAGGGAGACGACCTCTGAGCCCCGACAGGAAACCGAGGTTTATCTTCTTCAGGAAGCCAAGCCTAGAACGCGGCGTAGGCGCGTCGTCATAGTCGGCCTCGTAGTTGGTCTCGTAGTCTGATGTGTCTCTGTAGGATCCTCTGGGCTTCGAGGCGCTACGGTTCATGAAGATGATCAGGAGCGCCATCCAGAAGGGTATCAGCCCACCGATTATGAAAACCCAGTTCAACCTGATCAAGGAGGTTCTCCATTTGGGTGCTTAAACCGTATATGGAACTGTAATAACGAAAAACTGGACTGGCCTACATTACTTCAGCCTCTACGGTCTCCACGCCTGTCAACGCCCTACTGGCGAGGGCGGGGCCCAGGATGCCGCTGAAGAGTATGGTGCCGAGTACTATGGGCATGCACAGATCGGGGTATATCTGGGGGTCAACGAAGTGTGTGCGGCCAGGGTCGAATATCTGGGGTAGCTGCGACATTACGAACGCTGGGAGCCCCGAGGCGTAGACGACCTGTGAAAGGACCCGCTCCTCCCGGGTGAAGCTGAAAGGCTTGCTCAGCGCCGCCACTATGCCGTACCTCATGACGATCTGCAATATCACGAGGCCGAAGCCTATGAACGCGTACCTGACCGAGAGGCTCACCACGACGCCGATGTAGACGAAGAAGAAGCTCTTGACGAAGAAGGTCACCTCCTCGTGGAACTCCCTGAGCCGTTTCTTGTTGATGAGCACCCTGTCGCCGATGCCCAACCGCTCCATGATGTACCGGTAGTTAGTGACTGCTAGGCCGAAGACGAGGGCCGTAACGGCGCCGCCTCCCTCCCCAACCCAGTGCTCGCTCATTATGTAGGTAGGCAGCAGAACCGCGAGGGTAATCATGTACGTGTACTGCCTTGTCCTCAGCCGGTCCAAGACCTTGGCCCAGACGATGCCCACGACCAAACCCATCGCCGATGAGAGCATGAAAGTGGTGAGGAGGTCCTTCACGGTATCACGGATGGTAAACTCGGGCTGCAGTATCATCTTGATGAGGGTAATCGACGAGATTATGCAGACGGGGTCGGAAACTATGGACTCCATGGTCAGCAACACCCGTGTACGGTCCAGGTTGGGCAACGAGTTGCCTATACTGGTCAATATGCCGTAGACCGCTACCGTGCTGGTCCCTCCGACCATCGACCCTAGGAGCATGCCCTGGAGGAAAGAGAGCTCTGGCACGAGGAAGTAGGCCGTGAGGAAGCCGATGAGGAGTATGGAGCCCATTATTGAGGCGACGGAGAGAACCATGGCCTTCCCCATGGAGCCTAGGAGCATCACTATGTCTACGTTGATGCCGGCCTCGAAGAGTATTATGCTCAGCGCTATGACGCTCATGAGGGGCGCCAGCTGGTTGAAGAGACCCTTGTCTACGTAGCCGAGGATGGGGCCCATGAGGACGCCGAAGCCCATTAGCCAGACGACGTCCGGTATCCTGGTCTTGGAGTAGATGAGGCCACTGACATAGCTCACCAGTATGGTCAGGGATACGAGTATGATGAGGTTCTCGACGTGCATGTTGTACCTACCTTAGATTTTCCTGGCTTCTTCGCCGTACATGCCCTCCGCCGAGGGTGGTTAATCCAGCGAGAAGACAGAGACGTCTATATTCGTGCTTTTTATGCTCAAACCTAGCACGCTTCTGGGTACAGGCAGACGCGATGGCAATATAAGCTTATTGAAGGGCGTCATTTCCTTATAAAAACCCGAAAACGAACGCCGTTTTACGCTGATCTAGGATTCTTCGCAGTAGGTTCACGATAGTGACTAGGAGGAGTAGTGTATGCACAGAGAAACTCAAGCGCCATCGGCCAGGAGGCCGGTTAGATCGCTGAGATCGGAGGCTTTCTCCAACCCTCGGATCACCCCCAGTACCTCCCGAGCCTTTCCCTCGTCCATCTTGAAACTGGCGCACTCAATGAACTTCTCGTCCACCTCGTGGCCCATGAACGGCTTCTCGGGTGTCCCCCGGTACTCCTCCGCCGTCCTTCTGACGACCCGCCCGTCTACGAGCTCCACCTCCAGGATGCTTCGCATCTTCTCCACACCCATGGAGGCTATTTCATCGTCGTGGATGGTCCTCACCCTCCTCATAACATCCACAACCTCTGGACGCGTGACGAACTCCGTGGTGTACTCACGGAGCCCCGCCCGCCGCCTCAAGAGGATGGATGCCAACGCAAAATTCAGGCTGAACTTGGCCTGGAGACCCGTGACGGGCTCGCTGTACCTGAGAGGCTCCAAGATGTTCGGTCCAGCCCTAAGCCTGATCTCCCTCACGTCCTCCGGCTTCAGATCCTCCTCCAGCACGATCTCCAGCATCGCGTCCATGGAAGGCTGACCAAGACAACCGCATGGATACATCTTAAACGTGGCACCAGGATAGACCAGAGCATAGGGGTTAGCCATCCTCCCCACCATCAGCTCCGGATCCGAGCCGTGGCCAAAGATCTCCATGAACCCCCACCGGCCATCCAGGGCGTTCTCGTCCGCAGTGAAACCGCGCATCGCGAGCATGCTGGCGGTCACCCCGTTCGAGGCCGCCATCCCGGCGTGCAAGGGCTTGGTCATGGTCCCGAAGTTCACCCGGATCCCCGAGGTGAGACTGGCCACGATCCCGAGAGCATGCCGCAACTCCAGCTCGCTAAGCCCCAGGAGCCTCCCTGAGGCGGCGAAAGCCCCGAAGGCGCCTATCGTCCCCGTAGAGTGGAACCCCCGCCTGTAATGATCGGGTTTAATCGTCTCCGCGATCTTACACTCCACCTCGAAACCCGCTATGAAGGTATCCAAGAGATCGCTACCAGAACACCCCATAATCTCCCCGACGGCCAGAGCCGCAGCCAACACGGGCACGGTGGGATGAGTCATTAGGCCATATATTCTGTCCGGCGACGTGGAGAGCTGGGTGTCGTCGTAGTCATCGGCGTGGCCACTGGTGCCGTTCACCATCGCCGCATCCGAGGGGATCGACTTGAAGCCAAAGCCGATGACAGTGGACGCAGGTCTCCCGTCCCGGTCTCTGACTAACCCCGCGAGCCTACCGGCGCAGTCGGTCCTAGACCCCGCCAGCATGACGGCGATCCCGTCGACGATGTGCTCCAACGCTTTAGCCCTCACATCACGCGGAGGAGCGTCTTCATCGAGTAGAAAACCGACGACCTCGTCAGTCAAAGAACTCATGACAGATCACTCTCCTAAAGCCCCAGAAAGGTAAATAACACCTCCTCCAGCGAAACCCTGAACCCTTGCCTGTTTCTGGGGGAAAACGGTACCCGATTAGACCACAAGAAACAAAGCTCAGTTGTATGGAAAATATCATTTTTTAAAGTGGTGGGGTAGGAAGGATACGCCTATTTAAGACTGCTATTTTCTTGTTTCAAGGTACTTGTTTGCCATTTTTTAAAAAAAAATTATTATTACGTTGAACGTATTGAGACACTCGTCATTTCTCGCTAGAGAGTTGAGGATAAGGTCGTCCGAGCGTAAGCGATGCATTGATGGGCATAACTTAGCCTACAACCTTCATCAACATGCGTGCCTGATCGTCTAAGCCAGCGAATATCTTCCTACACCTGCCCCAGTAAGCCAGTAGTTCTTCAACCGAGCACCCATATGTCTGACGTACCCTAGGACCCGCCTTCTCGTTAACGATGAGGCTCGTAATCAAGTTAGTCGAGAAACTGTAACGGATGTTACTCGCGGCGTAACCAAGCTTCACCAGCTTGGGATCACCTCGCCAACCAGCATCCCGGAGGCCGTTCAGGTACCCTGAGAGAACAACTTCTTCCAGCCTCTTGAAATCAGATAGATCAACATGGAAGAAGATGGTCGTAGCCCGAACCAGGGGAAGTATCTCTGACCCAACGGGGCTACGGCCTATGAAGGCCCAGTCGATTAACACCGTCTGGTAGTCCCCGACATCCAGCCGACGGGCGAACATGTTTCTTCGGAAGGCGTCGAGGTGGCACAGCGTCTGAGGAAGCCCATCCAAAGCCTCGAAGAAGATTTCGCGTTCATCCCACAGCCTAAACATCTCGTCTACCTGGTATCCTGGTAGCAAGAGCTTAACGTATGGGTGATCCAGGAATTCATGAAACGAATCCATCTTTGAGGAAGTATAATCGACCCAGCTTTTCATCCATTTATGGCTTAGCCACGGCCAGTCTGGTATATCCTCGTTCACATACCTTCCATTGAAACGACCGAGCTGTCTGGCCGCTACGCCGTAGTGCTCGACGGGCCACCTGGGGCCGATGTCCTCCTTGATATCTTCGAGCCAGATCCAGCACCCGGTGTCTCCTCGATCCGTTACCGCGTAGCATTTGGGTGCCTTGAGTCCGCCTTGGAGGCCGTCGAGTAGCCCAGATCGGTATGCGTCTGCTTCACGTTTATAGTAGTTCCAAGTGGATGCCTCGGTGTTTCCTGTTGACGGTTTAAGGACCTTTAGTATCAGAGACCATCTATGATCCGCTTCTTTGTCTCTCCCCTCTCCAGAGACTCTGTAGATCGCTGTTCCTATTTCTGCTCCGCCGTGTACTTGTCTACATTCCCATCTGGTTACCTGTGCTGTGTTACTGTTCAGCGTTTTGCGTACGAGTGGCGTAAGTTTTTCGTGATCGATTTCTGGGTGCTGGTTTTGGATGCGCATAAAAAGAATAGTCGTGGTGAACTGAGGATAAGGTTATGGAGTGCAGAGTGTTTCGTACCCATTCATTATTGTATCAGGTACTTTCCTTTCTCGAGTCTGGCTTTCCCATCATAGATGAGCTTCTGAAGGTG
>JGI2171J19970_10001408_pt1 | contig 13518 bp, 10 predicted proteins | sample DeeMarSWOR324_28_FD_19970 | JGI IMG/M metagenome (IMG submission 19970) | reverse complement strand
ATTACCTATGCCGGGCAGTTGCTTGGCATCGTACCAATGGATTCAATGAGTGGCCATTTACGGCGTGCCATAATCTGGCTTGACTGTCGAGCTGGTGAACAGGCAGAACGCATGATGAATAAATTTCTTGGCCCGCATGTTTTTGCCCTGGTTGCCGGCACTGTAGTGGGCGGCAAGGATGGTGTACCCAAGCTATTATGGCTGAAAAGTGAAGAGCCTGATATCTATAAAAAGATGTGCTGCTTTCTCGATGTTACTGGTTATCTCCTTTACCGCAGCACAGGTAACATGGTTATGGAGTGGACAGGAGCCTCGGTCTTTGGTCTTAACCTGAAGAAGAAAACCTGGCTTGAGGGTATATTTCGTTATGTTGGGCTTGATCCTCATAAGCTTCCTTTTCTAGTGCGGTCGATTGATAAAGTTGGCGAGCTAACGCATGAAGCTGCTGATGAGTGCGGTCTATTGCAAGGAACGCCAGTTATTGCTGGGGGAGGGGATGCTCCATGCGCTGCGGTTGGGGCTGGTGCCGTTGGTGAAGGCGAAGGGCACGTCTATCTAGGTACGTCTGGTTGGGTGGGTGTGGTTACGGAGCGTACTCCTAGGGGCAGATGCGGCGCGGCAACCATTCAGTCGGCAGACCCGAATAAAACTTTTTTATTTGCTGAAACAGAGGCAGCTGGAGGTTGTATCCAGTGGATAGCTGACCAGTTCTACAAGGCAGAAAAAAAAGACCCCAATATACCTAATGTCTATGCTCTTATGGATGACGAAGTTACTAGAATTCCACCTGGCTCCAATTACCTGCTGTTTACTCCCTGGATTTATGGTGAGAGGGCACCCATAGATGATTGTTATGTACGCGCTACATTTCTCAATTTGAGTGCTGAGCATACTCGTGAGGACATGCTGCGGGCAGTCTATGAGGGAGTTGCCTACAATATCAGGTGGATTGTGGAAATCGTGGAGAAAGAGTTCAAGTTTCCCCTCCCATGTCTCAGGGTCATAGGTGGTGGGGCAAAGGGAAAGCCGTGGATGCAGATTTTAGCCGATATCACTCGCAGAAAGATTGAGACTGTCTGTGAGCCACAGGAAGCGGGGGCGGTTGGGGCAGCACTGGTGGCCGCAGTGGGAATGGGTATATACCCGGATTTTGAGTCGCTGAGAAAGGTGGTCAAAGTGGATAGTGTTTATGAGCCGCAACCAGGGAATGTTGAGTTTTATGACTCGCTTTTTCACTGCTACCAGGACGTTTATCGTAATCTACGGGGTTTTTATAGAAAGCTGAATAAGGAAAGGTTTGACAGATGTGACCGTCAAAACATGTAGTTGCTTGGAGTTGGCCTCGCCCGGTGGCAGGTGAAAAATGATTGACCATCTAGGTTATTCTGAAATGTCATGACTACATGCGAAAACAGGTCTTAACATATTTAAGGAGGTGTTTAGATGGAAATGCAGGAAATTCTTGGTCTTCCCATAGCGTTGCCAGATGGTGTGGATTATGATGAATATGTCATCGGTACATATTTAATCTCCTACGCCGCAGAGATTCCCATTCCCATTATGGCTCCCATGCTGGCGGTGGAGCAGAGCACGGGTACTTGGTTGCCGGTGCCCGGCGAAACCCCGGAGGTCCGTTGTCAGCACATTGCCAAGGTAATTGGAGTATATGAGGTGCCGGACTATGAGTACACCGTACCTCCTAACCTGCAAACCAGGCAGTGGTTTGTGCAAGTAGCCTACCCGGAGGTTAACATCGGTGAACAGATACCAATGCTGCTAACCACGGTGGTGGGAAATATTTCTATGGGTGGCGATATTAAGCTAGTAGATATACGCTTACCAGAGAAGTATGTAGCTGGCGTTAAAGGACCTAAATTCGGCATTGAAGGAATAAGAAAAGTCCTGGGAGTAGAGAAGCGCCCCCTGCTCAATAACATGATTAAGCCTTGCACTGGCTACCGCCTAGAGGTTGGGGCGGAATTATTCAGAAAAGCAGCGCTTGGCGGCTGTGACATCATCAAGGATGATGAGTTGATAGCCGATGCTTCTTTCAATTCGGCACTGGAGCGAGTCAAGCGCTATATGGAGATTGAGAAGCAGGTATATGAAGAGAAGGGGGAACGTACCCTCTACACTGTGAATATAACCGACAAGATCCCTAAGATTTTTGAGAATGCCAGGCGTGCTGTGGAACTGGGATGTAATGCACTGATGATAAATTATCTCGCTGTTGGTTTTCCAGTCATGCAGGCACTGGCAGAGGACCCCAACATAAGTGTTCCCATCCTAGCTCACATGGATGTTGCCGGTGCGCTGTATATGTCACCATGGCACGGCTTAAGCTCTCATCTTGTCTTGGGCAAACTGCCGCGCCTCGCTGGTGCTGACATCGTCGTCATTCCTGCCCCTTACGGGAAAGCCCCTGTGATAGACTACAAGTTCCGAAATGTTGCTAGAAACCTGGCATTTCCACTATATCAACTCAAACCAACTTTTCCAATGGCCTCTGGTGGTATCACGCCGTCAATGGTACCACAGGTGATGGCCGACCTGGGCAATGACATTGTCATCGGCTCTGGTGGTGGTATCCATGCACATCCTCAGGGGCCGGTAGCTGGTGGCAAAGCATTCCGGCAGGCGATCGATGCTGTTATACAAGGCATACCTTTGTCAGAGTATGCCAAAGATAACCCGGAGCTGGCAATTGCGCTTAAGGAATGGGCAGACCCGTTTAGTAAGGGCATCAGGTTTTAGACTTTGGAAAGGAGAAGGAGAATGTCTAAGGTAACAGTTTTAGGTGGTAGTGGTGCTGTGGGGAGCATAGCCACAAAAACGCTGGCATCAAGCGGTGTGTTCTCCGATATAGTGGTTGCCGACATCAATATGGCAATAGCAAGGAAGCTGGCAAAGGAGGCCAGAGGAGCTAAACTCACTGCTATCGAACTCGATGCCGAAAGCCCGGAGAGCATCAGGAAGGCGATTACTGGCTCGGCGGTGGTTCTCAACTGTGTTGGACCTTATTACAAATATGGCCCCCTTATATTAAAAACAGTGATAGGAGTGGGAATAAACTATGTTGATGTCTGCGATGATTTTGACGCTACTGAGGCACTTCTTGCCATGGATGAAAAGGCGAAAAAGGCTGGAGTTTCGGCGCTTATCGGAATGGGCAGCTCCCCCGGGGTGGCGAACGTGCTGGTGAGGTTCTGTGCCGATTCCCTGCTGGATGAGGTAGAGGCGGTGGATATATATCATGCACATGGCGGTGAGAAGGTGGAAGGAGCAGCGGTGGTGAAGCACAGAATTCATTCCATGAAAATGGACATACCAGTGTTCCTCGATGGCAAGCCTACCACTGTTAAACTCTTCGAGGACAGCGGAAAGGCGCTGGAAGAAGAAACCGAGTTTCAGAATGTCGGCACCTACAGAGTCTATGCTTATCCTCATCCTGAGACGATAACTCTGCCTCGTTATCTGAAGGGAGTGAAACGGGTGACTAATCTCGGGCTGGTGCTGCCGCCGGCTTACGCTGAGTTGATTAAAGGAATGGTGAGGTTGGGAATTACGGATGAGGAACCGATAGAAGTTCAGGGGCAAAAGGTTATTCCCCAGGAATTCGCCGTCGCTTTCATAATTACCCAGAGAGAAAGGTTGATTAAAGAGGCGGGCATTACTCAGCCAATGGGGTGCTTGAAGATTATAGTGAAGGGTTACAAGGATGGTGGCAAGAACACCTATATTTTCTCAATGTCTTCGAGAAGGCAGGGGATGGGTGAAGGCACCGGTATCCCGGCGGCGATAGGTGCCATAATTATGGCTACTGGGAAGATTAAGGAGAAAGGTGTTCTACCGCCAGAGGCCTGTGTCAATCCCATGGATTTGCTTGAGCTAGCCAGGACTTCAGTTAGAGCTGCTGGCGGTAGTGGGTTTCCTATTGTAGTCGAGCATATCGATAAGGACGGAAAGTCGCGGATGGTAGACCTGTTCGGATAAGGCTGGAGTTTATTCCCTCTTGCTCTCTTTTGGAAGGGGACTGAGAAGCTATTTTAATAGCATAAGAGGATTGAGTTTGTTTGATTGCAAAGTAATTGAATTTGGCGAGCAGGCTCTTAAGAAAAGGAGGTCAAAATGAGTTTTCCCAAATCTTTCGTATGGGGCGCAGCGACAGCCTCGTATCAAATAGAAGGTGCAGCACGTGAAGATGGAAAAGGGCTTTCTGTATGGGACATGTTTTGCCAGAAAGCGCTAACCATCTGGAATAATCAATCCGGCGATATCGCGTGTGACCATTACCACAGATATAAAGAGGATGTAAGCCTGATGAAACAAATCGGCCTACATGCCTATAGGTTATCGATCTCCTGGCCCCGCGTCATCCCGGAGGGCATAGGTGCTCTAAATCCCAAAGGACTTGAATTTTACGATAAGCTGATTGATGAGCTCCTGACTGCTGGCATTTCCCCGTATATCACGCTTTTTCACTGGGATTACCCCTATGAACTTTATCAATGCGGTGGCTGGCTGAACAATGACAGCCCTGATTGGTTTGCCGAATATGCTACAGTGGTCGTCGATAAGCTCTCTGACAGGGTCAAAAACTGGATTACGTTCAATGAGCCGCAGGTTTTCATCGATGTGGGGCACCGGTCAGGATATCACCCACCGGGGGACAAGCTGGAATTTGCCCAGGTATTGACAGCAGCTCATAATGTGTTGCTTGCTCACGGTAAGGCTGTACAGGCAATTCGTGCGCATTCCAGGGTTGAGTCTCAAGCGGGTCTGGCACTTGCAGCTACAGTAAGAATACCCGCCACAGAAAGTCCTGAGGATGTCGAAGCCGCCAGACGCTCCATGTTCTCTGTTAGAACCAAGAATTGTTGGAACAATACCTGGTGGACAGACCCGATGTACTTTGGTCGATATCCCGAAGATGGTCTGGCGCTGTTTGGCGATGACGTCCCTGCAATTGGTGACAGAGACATGAAGACGATTTGCCAGCCTCTGGATTTCTTCGCAGTGAACATCTACTCTGGCAGTATGACTCGGGCTAGCAAAGATGGCCAGCCAGAGCGCGTGGCATTTCCCGTTGGTCAGGCTATGACGACGTTCCAGACGCTGGTTATGCCGAAAGCGCTCTACTGGGGCCCGAGGTTCTTCTGGGAGAGATATAAGCTTCCCATTATCATCACGGAGAATGGCATGTCAAATGTTGATTGGGTGTCTCTTGACGGTAAAATTCATGACCCCCAACGGATTGACTATCTACACCGCTATCTTCTTGAATTGAAAAAGGCATACAAAGATGGTGTACAAGTTCTCGGGTACTTCCACTGGTCAATCATGGATAACTTCGAATGGAGAGAGGGCTATAAAGAGCGTTTTGGACTTATCTATGTAGATTACCCAACGCAGAAGAGGATACTCAAGGATTCTGCATACTGGTATAAGGAAGTCATCGCTTCAAATGGAGCAAATCTCGATAAGCTATAGCAACATTGGCCGCCGCCGCGCTTAAGTTGGCAATGCCTCTTGGATTCAAATAGAAACGCTGATAGTAACTTCTTGCCAGCGGGCCAAATTTACGTGGGTATTCTAGTGACTAGCTACCCTGCACAGAGGCTGACGTGGCTACCGAGCTAAGAACTATGTAGGCTCTCTTGCCATTTCAGGAAGGCCACTTTAACTAAAAATATTGCTAATCGTGAGCTGGAGCCACGCGATTGGCCAGCGTAGGATATTTTCTGGTATAGCGCTTAAAAGCGAAGGGAATTCCTTGACTGAAAGTTTGAGTGGGCAAGTCCATTTGTAATAAAATAGTAGTAATACTAGGACCACGGCATCCAAATAGGAACAGGCATATGCTTTTGCATGAAATGCAAACTTAATGAATCGTGATTGGCGTCGAAATGAATGCATGATGGAAGACTTTTCAAACCTCCGGGCATTGCTGAGAGATCTATTCGCGTCGCAACGACTTGCTGTGCTTGCCACACAAAATGCAGGACAGCCATATGGTAACTTAGTAGCATTCGCCGAAACCGACGACCTCAGACACCTCGTCTTTGTGACCAGTCGTAATACCCAGAAATATACTAACGTCACGGAGAATAGAAAGGTAGCCTTGCTCGTAGATAGCCGGAAAAATCACATATCTGATTTTCAAACGGCGGTAGCAGTAACGGCCATGGGCACGGCTGAAGAAATCACCGGTAATGAGAGAGAGATCATGGTGAAGGTCTATGTTAACAAACATCCTCATCTTACAAACTTCTTGAAAAGGCCTGATAATGCTGTGATAAAGGTAAGAGTGAGTGACTATATAGTTGCTGGCTTCGATAAAGCACAAAGCATACATCTGAGTGATTAGCAGCCATCATTTTGAGAAAGCGAGATGAAAGTTGGATACCCGTGTATTAACTTGACAATCGGATGCAAAGGTAGTAGCAGATTCCGCCTCAAGTCATATTCAGAAGAACGTTTGATTGATACAGCTAGTAACAACCTTGACTGCCTGCGCCAGATGCTAAGATTCAATGTGAAACACAACATCTTGTTCTTCAGAATAACTTCAGACCTTATTCCTTTTGCTTCCCATGCTGTATGCAGGCTAGACTGGCTTAGCTATTTCCAAAGGGAATTTGAGGACATTGGAAGCTACTCAATCGTCACGAAATCAGGATATCTATGCACCCAGGCCAATTCACCGTGCTTAATACTCCCGACCCTTCTGTGCTTGAAAACAGTACCAAGGAACTGTTGTATCACATACGGGTTCTCGACGCCATGAGGCTTGACAGTACCGCTAAGATACAGTTGCATGTGGGAGGTATTTATGGCAATAAGCAAAAGGCTATTTTGCAGTTTATCGAGCGTTACAGGGAACTTGATAAAAAAATCAAGAAACGACTTGTGATAGAAAATGATGAACGTAACTACAGTCTGCGCGATTGTCTTCGGATACATACTGAGACAGGTATACCTGTGCTTTTTGATGTTCTTCATCATGAACTAAGGAACTCTGGTGAGGGTTTGAAAGAGACCTTCACGCTTTTTACCAAAACCTGGAGAAAAGAAGATGGTATACCGATGGTTGATTACAGCCACCAACGGACAGCGAAATTAAATGCTAGGCACAGTGAAAGCATTGATGTAGAGCGTTTTGAGTACTTACTTGAACAAACAAAACCCTTTGACTACGATGTTATGTTGGAGATAAAAGATAAGGAAAAAAGCGTTCTCAAAGTATTGCCGATATTGGTGAAAGATACGCGCTTCCGCTCCAGGTCGTATGTCTAATCTTCGCCGGAGTAGTCGGCAGGCCTCTCCTACATCTCCTTGTTTCGTTCTTGCACTGTGGTCTGGTAAGAATTGTGTGATGAGTAAGCCTTGAGGAGCTGCTTGACGGCTCACCGATAGTGGAGCAGAGAATTTCCCTGAGGTCTTGTGTAGGCTGGATTGAGGTGGGCGATCCGGAGATGCAATTGGTGCGCATTATCTGGTGCTTCCAGACAGTCCGCTGGCAAAAATGTCAGGAGCTTTACCGTTTGTAGCCGATGATTCATAATAGAACAAGGAACCAGCCTTCCTTGAATTTGCTATAAGCCGACATTAAGATTTATATCCTTTAGCAGGCGTAACCTCGCTAGCTAGTTTGAGCTTTCGAGTATCGCTCCACTGCCAGGACAGGCCGTTTCCCTTCGTTTCCAGCTGCAAAACTCCATTTGCTATCAATTCGCCCACGCGCTGCTGTGCTACCTCTATGCCGAGCCCTAGCTTCCGGGAAACCCGGCGGGCTAGTTCGGCTGCAGCCTTGGTGGGATTCAGGGCGTCGGCTGATGCTATATCGCCGAGCCTTTCGATGACATCTCCTTCAAGCAGAGTCCACACAAATCCCTCTCTTGCCTTTCCTTCGATTATCTGGGCGCACTCGGCATCGCCGTTTTTGGCCCCGCGATTTATATAATCCCAGGCCTCTTCTATCGCCCGGTCATAAATAGCCATGGCTTCTTTTATCATCTCTCTACTCATGGTCGCTGTCTCGGTGATGGGTTCGTTGGCGTTATAGCGTGCCCAGTTCCGGCTGAGGATGCGAATGCCATAGTCCTTGGCTCTCTCGTAAAGTTCGGTTCCAGGCAGGGGAGATAGAATATGAAAGCCGTACTTGGCGCCATATTCGTGATAAAGATCGTCGCCAAATTCCATAGACTTGAGGGCCGTATCCCAGCTTTCCCCGGGGAGGCCAAAAATGAAGGAATTGAATACCCCGATTCCAGCATCAGTAGCTATCTTTACTCCGCGACGTACTTTGTCGGGGGTGATTCCCTTCTTTATGGTCTTCAGTATGTCCTCATCGGCTGACTCGACACCAAATAACATCCATTCGCAGCCGGCTCGGTTCATTAACTGAGCCAGGTCCTCGTTGATGCTATCCACCCTGGCAAAAACACTCCATTTTATCTTCAGGTTACGCCTGAGTATTTCTTCGCATACGGCTCGGGTGTGATGATGGTTGAGGGTAAAGGTATCATCAACAATGTTAATTTTCAGAATCCCGAAATCACGCTGGAGGTTCTCAATCTCATCCACCACGAGCCCCGGGTTGCGAAAACGGACTTTAGGGCCAAACATGCGATGTCCTGAGCAAAAGATGCAGCTATAGGGGCAGCCACGGCTGGTTATTACAGTGCACGGGGTGCCCAGTGCAAGATACTTCGCCATGGGCAATAACTCACGGGCTGGTAAAGGTAGCTGGTCGAGGTTCTCAATGCGAGATTGGGGAAGTGTTTTTACCACCATGCCTCCATCTGCAAAGGCAATCCCGGGCACCTGGTAGATGTCCTTACCCCCTTCCACTGCCCTGGCCAGCTCGACAATGGTTTTTTCTCCCTCACCGATGACTATGGCATCAATCCATGGTGACTGGAGCAGAGTCTCTTCCGTGGCAAAGGTAACATGCGGACCGCCGATAACGGTGAACATTTGTGGGTCGAAATCTTTACATACCTTGAGCATCCTCCTGGCAATGGGGTAATTCAAGGTCACACAGGTGGCGCCAACAAGCTGAGGTCGGTATTCCTCCAGTTCTCGTCTCAGCTTATTGGGATGGTACTGGGTCACCAGGAAATCCATAACCTTGACCTCAATACCTTCTTTATGCAAGACACTGGCTAGATAACTTAAAGAAAGGGGAGGGAGGGGGCTCTCCTCCAGAGGGTGTGGCGTACTCAGGAGCAATACTCGCATAGATGTCTGTAAATAATACTCTTCCCCACATCCCAGACAATCTTGAATTCAGCATGATGAGTATAGCTCTTGTTATATTCCAAAATCAACTATATAAAGGTTTTTTATTTTATCACTATAACCTTTAGCGTAGTGTCTCTGAAGTTGTCGCCAAGGATTCATTGAGGATATTGAATGGGTTACAAAGGCAGGCTTATTTTGGGTTGAGCTAGGGGCACGTCACCATAGAGGGGGTTATTTTAACTGGTAAAGTAATAGTAGTTTCAGAAGCTACAATGCCTTCATTAGCTCCTTGAGTCGGTCTACTGCCGGGGGTAGAACTTCTCCAATCCTTTCCCAGAACCTCAGGTGGGCAAGCCTGTCGAACGGGGTTTTACCATCATTGATGATTACCAGACGAGCTCCAGCTTCCAGAGCCACTGCAGGCATGTCGGCAGCGGGGGTAACTACCAGGCTGGAGCCTACGACTATAAACAGGTCGCACTTTTTTGAGTGCTGGTAGGAGGCTTCCAGAGCTTTCCGTGGCAGGGACTGGCCGAAGTTGACCACGCTGGAAACTAATTTGCCTAAGCAGGAAGGGCACATAACCTCACCAGAGGACTGGTCCAGCTCAAGTTCACAGCGGCTACACCTCAGCTTGGCGATGTTTCCGTGTAGTTCTGCCAGCAAATCCGGTCGGATTCCGGACTTCAGGTGGAGGTTATCTACATTCTGCGAGATGACGAAGGATAATTTGCCCAGTTTTTGTAAGTCAACGATAGCCATGTGTCCCGCGTTGGGTCCTGCGGAATCGAAAGGTCTGGACTTTGTCGGAAGCCCCTTTGCCTGCCGTGTCCAGATGCCATCCGGTCCCCGGAAGTCGGGTAAACCTGACTCAGTGCTGATGCCTGCGCCTGTGAACACCACCAGATATTTGGATTCAAAAATCCACCGGGCTAGAGTCTCATTCCGCTGTTCTAAGTCTGATGCCATTTACTGCTAATATAATAGTATAGAATGGCGTTTGGCTCAAATACATAGGGGCTACCCAGATTCTAGCGGGACCCAACTTGACATAATGATGCAGACATTAGACTAAAGCCTTCTTCAGCGATTCTTCGTATTTACGGCAGAATCCATCTATTGTCGTATAATCGGGTTCGAGACCGCCGATTAACCAGATGAAGCACAAGTTGTAATAGGTTAACATTTCCAGTATTTCAGCTTGAGATAGTGAATTATGCCACGGTTCGGGTGATGGTTTGCGTTGCCAAACGCTCTTCTGATAAAGTACTTAAAAGGTAAGAGAGTACTAGATTAGCAATCATGAGTCATGTAGATAAGCAAGGTGATATAATCTTGACTACTCCATAGGGAATGGCATTTGAAATGAAAGCATTAATATTGGCTGGTGGTAAGGGGACTAGACTTAAACCACTGACCAATACCCTGTCTAAGCAACTTATTCCGGTGGCCAATAAACCAATACTTTACTACGTTTTGGAACAGGTCGTTGAGGCTGAAATAATTGACATTGGTATTATTATTTCACCAGAAACGGGGCAGGGGATTAAGGAAGCGGTGGGAGATGGTTCAGGGTGGAATGCTCAAATTACTTACATTTCACAACCCGAACCTTTGGGTCTTGCCCATGCTGTGAAGACAGCCCGGGACTTCCTTGGTGATTCTTCCTTCCTGATGTTTCTTGGCGATAATCTTATTCAAGGCGGCGTTAGGGGCTTTGTTAAAGAATTTACTACAAACAAGGTTGACGCACTTGTTCTACTTAAAGAAGTCGCCGACCCGCGCCTGTTCGGCGTTGCCGAACTAAACGAAAAAGGCGAGATAACCAGGATTGTGGAAAAACCACGCGAACCAAAAACGAATCTGGCAGTGCCCGGCGTTTATCTATTCACCAGAGACGTACACGGCGCAATAGATAGGATAAAACCCTCATGGCGGGGAGAACTGGAAATAACCGATACCATTCAAAAGCTCATTGATTCCGGCAAAAAGGTGCGCAGTCATATCCTCACAGGGTGGTGGCTGGATACGGGAAAAAAAGATGACCTCTTAGAAGCTAACCGTATAGTCCTTGATGAATTTATGAAGCGAGATTTAAGAGGTGAGGTTGATGCTGGCAGCCAGGTGGCAGGCAGGGTCGAAATTGGAGAAAGAGCCAGCATAGAAGAAAGCGTCATCAGGGGACCGGCGTCCATTGCCGAAGGGTGTCAAGTCAAGAATTCATTTATCGGTCCTTTCACCAGCATTGGAGCGGGAACGGTGATCGAGCACTCCTCGATAGAGCACTCGGTGATACTGGAGAGTTGCCGTATCATGGGAATTGAGCGCATGGCCGATAGTGTTATTGGCCGAAGCACCGAGGTAATAAAAGGGGAGCAGAATTTAAAGGCGGTAAGGCTTTTCGTTGGCGACGATGCCAAAGTGGAACTTTAAAAACTAAGGGACGACATGCCATTCGCTTTCAAAAGGTTAGAGATTCCAGGGGTAGTCTTGATAGAACCAAAGGTTTTTGAGGATGAGAGGGGTTTCTTCATGGAAACATACAAGACGCCGGACTTTGTCGCTGCCGGCATAAAGGCAAATTTCGTTCAAGAGAATCACTCCCGTTCCAGTAAAGGAGTTCTGAGAGGATTGCATTATCAAAACCCACCTTTTGCACAGGGGAAGTTGGTGAGGGCGATAAAGGGTGAGATTTTCGATGTTGCCGTTGATATAAGAAAGGGCTCGCCTAGTTGGGGTAAATGGGTAGGGGAAATTTTATCGGAAGAAAATAAAAATATTCTCTATGTTCCGGCAGGACTTGCTCATGGTTTCTGTGTCCTCTCAGAAATTGCCGAGGTCATATATAAAACCACCAATGTTTACTCCGCTGAATCTGAAGCCGGTATTATCTGGAACGATGAAGACTTGAATATCGAGTGGCCTGTTAAAGAACCGATTATATCTGAAAAAGATGAAAAATTACCTTCTCTTATAAATGCGGATATCAGGTTTTACTATGAGGGTGGAGCAAAATGAAGCTACTTGTCACCGGCGGCGCTGGCTTCATCGGCAGCAATTTCATTCACCATATGTGGCAGAAGCACCCGGATTGGGAGATAACCAATCTGGACAAGCTCACCTATGCCGGCAACCTTGAAAACCTAAAAGATATACAAGACCAGCCCGGCTACCACTTCGTCAATGGAGACATAGCTGATAGGAAGCTGATAAACAAGCTACTGGGCCAGGGATTCGATATCATTGTGAACTTTGCTGCTGAGAGCCACGTTGACCGCAGTATCCTGGATGCCTCGCCATTCATAGAAACTAACGTTAAAGGGACTCAGGTGCTCCTCGAAGGGGCAAAAAAGCACGGGATTCACAGATTTATCCAGGTGTCCACCGATGAGGTATATGGCTCCATTGATAGCGGCAGTTTCACTGAAGAATCACCTTTGTCTCCCAACAGCCCGTATTCAGCCAGTAAAACCGCTGCCGACCTTTTATGTCGCGCCTACTTCAAGACCCACCGTGTACCGGTAATCGTCACCCGCTGCACCAACAACTTCGGACCATACCAGTTTCCCGAGAAGTTAATTCCCCTGGCTATCACCAACGCACTGGAGGATAAACCAGTCCCTGTCTATGGGGATGGCCTCAACATCAGGGACTGGATCTTTGTATCTGACCACTGCCGGGCTCTTGACGACGTTATCCAGAAGGGCAAACTTGGAGAAATATACAATATCGGCAGCGGCAATGAGAAGACCAACCTGGAACTCATCCATAAGCTGCTGGAACTGCTGGACAAACCACAGAGCTTGATACAATTTGTTACCGACCGTCCAGCCCATGACCGCCGCTATGCTCTGGATTGTGATAGGATAGCCACAGAACTGGGCTGGAAGCCAGCTTTCTCCTTTGAAAAAGCCTTGAGCACTACTGTTGACTGGTATCTAAACAATGAGTCCTGGTGGCGGTCAATCAAGAGCGGCGAGTATTCCAGATATTACAGGAAAATGTACCTCAAAAGGTGAAAGTAGCAGTCACAGGCGCTAATGGGCAACTGGGCACTGATTTGTGCCAGGCCTTACATAATTTCGATGTCATACCTTTTGCGCATACTGACATCGAAATTGCTGATATGGCTTCTGTCAGGAAAGCCATACTAAAATGTAAGCCGTCTATTGTTATCAATACTGCCGCCTATGTTCGCGTTGATGACTGCGAAGATGAAAAAGATAAAGCCTTCAAGGTAAATGCCCTGGGAGCTCGGAATGTCGCTGTAGT
>JGI2171J19970_10001407_pt1 | contig 13518 bp, 9 predicted proteins | sample DeeMarSWOR324_28_FD_19970 | JGI IMG/M metagenome (IMG submission 19970) | reverse complement strand
GTCATGAATGCCTTTCGAAAAACACGAGCGGATAAAGAGGAACACTTCCGGTATTTACAGACCGTTGTCCAGCATGTGGGCATAGGTTTGATTTCTTTTCAACCGGACGGGTATGTCGAGCTGATAAATACTGCCGCTAAACGCCTTTTAAGAGTCCCGCAGCTCAAAAATATCAAATCCCTCGAGTCTCTCAGCAAGACTTTAGTCGACACCATGCTGCGTTTAAAATCCAGAGAAAGCGCTTTAGTTAAAGTAGAAGATGAGAACGAATTGCTCCATCTCGCTCTTTATGCCACAGAATTCAAACTGAGAGGGCAAAATTATTCATTGGTTTCCATACAGAATATCCACAGCGAACTGGAAGAAAAAGAAATGGAAGCCTGGCAGAAGCTCATAAGAGTGCTCACTCACGAAATCATGAACTCGATCACACCCATAGCTTCCCTGACATCTACGATCAGTGGGCTGATTAAGGATACGTATGGAAATAAAGTCAAAAGCGATAAATTCCAGGGTGAAGCATTTAAAGATATCCAGCAGGCGCTTCAGACTATCCAGAAACGAAGCCAGGGGCTGCTTCATTTTGTGGATGCTTACAGAAATTTGGCTCTGATTCCTAAGCCTAACTTTCAAATTTTCCCCATAAAAGAACTTTTCGACCGGGTCCGGAAGCTCATGCAGGCCAATATCGAGAAGAACTCAATCCGCTTCAAGATTAGCGTTGAGCCAGAGAGTCTCGAGCTCACGGCCGACCCTGAACTCATCGAACAGGTTTTGATAAACCTGTTGTTGAATGCCTTCCAGGCCGTGGAAAAGAGAAAAAAAGCTCAAATAGAGCTCAATGCCCTCATGGATGGAAGAGGAAGAATCATCATCCAGGTTGTGGATAACGGTCCAGGGATTTCAGATGAAAACCTGGAGAAAATATTCATTCCTTTTTTTTCAACAAAAGAAGAGGGCTCAGGCATCGGTCTCAGCCTGTCTCGTCAGATTATCCGCTTGCATCATGGGTCAATCGGCGTCCATTCTGATTCGAATGCCCAAACAGTTTTTACGTTAAGATTTTAAATTCCGAATTTTTTGACTCCCCCTTTGACTTGAGAATCATTTTCATTGAAGAATGGAAGGAGGGGTACTCTTTTTAAAAGGGCTGCGGCTTCTTTGTTACAAAGGCTAAATCCTTTGATGTCGCGCCATCTATTTCCCTGGCTATCTGCTTATCGAATACAAGATCATTATTCATACCGGAGTGCACAGGCTGGATTGATGAAAGAAGCTTTAACTGATTGATATGCCACAGATAACAAAGTAATAATTACCGCAAGAAAGCTAGCGAATAAAAATATTCCGATGCTCAAGTCGATCCTGTATGCAAAATTCTGAAGCCATCTATGAGTCAAATAATAAGCGACCGGCCAGGCAATGATGTTTGAAAGAATGACCAGCTTTGTGAATTCTTTGGAAAGGAGGATTGCGATGCTCATTGAAGTGGCCCCAAGCACTTTCCTGATTCCGATTTCCTTTGTTCGTTGTTCTGTTATGTACGAGGCAAGACCAAACACCCCGAGACTGGCAATAATTATGGACAATAAAGTGAATATTCCAGACACTTTACCCAGCCTCATTTCTGTGGCATACAGCCTGTTCAATTGTTCATCCAGGAAAAAGAACTCAAAGGGAAGATTTGGAAAAAATCTTTCCCATATATTCCCTATCTCTTCCATAAGATAAAGTATATTCTGGGTTCTGATTTTTATCGTCATGTAGCTGAAGCCACTTTTCTCAGGAAGCATGTGCAGAATAATAGGCTCGACCTTCTGATGGAGCGATTTGAAATGGAAGTTTTTCACCACGCCGATGACTTGTCCTTTCATATTCTGATCACCCTTCCAAATAAGTCGCTTACCCACGGCTGAATCCCAGCCAAATTCCTCTGCTGCCGCCTCATTGATGATATAGGCATCCTCTATGTCCGTACCGAAATCTCTCGAGAAGTTCCTTCCCTCTTTTATCTCTATTCCCATGGTGGGGATGAAATCGTGGTCCACGAACATGGAATACCTGGGTGCCCATTCATGGCCCTCAGGCAGAAAACCCCTTCTGCCGAGGGTTTTTCCTGGCAGACTGCTCGAACGACCCACGCTCATTACCTCAGGATATTGGAGGAGATTGTCCTTGACCGAATCAAATTCAAGAATTGTTCTTACGTCTCTCACTGGAATGCCAATCACGTTTTCCTTATCAAAACCCAGATTCCTACTCATGCAGTACTTGAGCTGATTTTTACTGGCTAGAGTACCAATAATCAACAAAATGGATAGAGCAAACTGGATGACCACAAGTGTCTTTCTGAAATGAACTCTGCTCACACGGGGATAGAGTTTCCCTCGCAAAGAATGCAAAGGTTGGAAGGTAGAGAGAAACAGGGCTGGATAGATGCCAGCCGCAAAACCTAAAATGAGGGATGCAGCAAGTAAAAGCCCCAGGATGGTTAAAATATTCCCAGAGTCTATGGAAAAATCACTGCCAGCAAGGGTGTTAAGGACAGGAAGCATCAGGGAGGCTAACAGAAAAGCAATCAGGAGCGCGATAAACAGGAGAATGATGGATTCGCCCAGAAACTGTTGAATAAGCTGTATCCGGGTTGCTCCGATTATCTTGCGTGTACCTACTTCTTTGGCCTTGTTTGCAGCCCGGGCAGTGGTGAGGTTCATGTAGTTAATACAGGCAATAATCAGTATAAAAAAAGCAATAGCGGAAAAAATATAAACATAGGCCACATCACTGTTGGACGTTGAAATGTCGTAACTGAAATTGTTTGAATAAAGATGGACCTTTTTCAGGGGCTGGAGGTATAAATCAAAACCGGTTATTTTTGTGTTGAAATGTCTCTCCAGGAAAGGCACGAATTTCTTTTCCAGCTCAGCGGAAGATACTCCTTCGCGCAGGAGAAGATAGCCGTAAAAATTATGAGACCTCCAGTTGTTGAGCATATCGTAGACCACATTCCTGAATCCGGAGCTTTCTAAGGTATCCAATGAGATGAGAAACTTAAACCGAAAATGTGAATTGGGGGGAACATCCTGGATGACTCCAGTGATCTTTGTCTGTACGCCATGGATAGATAATGATTTGCCCAGCGGATTGGAATGCCCAAAGTATTTTTGAGCCATTTCTCTGGTGATGATGACGGAATGGGGCTCAGTGAGGGCCTTTTCCTGAAGACCCTGAACGAGCGGAAAGGTAAATACCTCAAGAACTGCAGGGTCTGCGAAAAAAACATCTGTCTCAAAAAAAGTTTTATCCTCGCAGGATATTTTCCATTTTTCAATCCAGGATGGATGAAATATCCTGACTACCCGCGTAATCTCGGGGAACTCCTCAGATAGAGTGGGCACTAAAGGGGCTGGGACAGAAGCGCTGTATTGTTTTTTTCCGCTTTCAGTCTCTATTTCTATAGTCCTGTAGATGTTTTCAGCTTTTTGATGATAGTCATCATAGCTCAGCTCAAAATGGATGTATAAGGTTATAAGGATACAGCAGGCCAAGCCCACGGAAAGCCCTGTGATATTGATGAAGGAATAAATCTTTTGGCGTTTCAAATTCCTTATGGCTGTTTTAAAATAATTTTTTAACATGACAATCCCCCAGTAAAATGAATCAGCTAAAAAAGAAGGAATAGACTTAAGAATCTGCTTCCACAACCATATCTTCGCGGGACGGATTCCGATCTGCTCCGAAATTTTGGTATAAATCTCCTCAAAGTCTCCGAGCGCAGAGTACCGTACTTCCCTGTTGATGATGTGCTCAAGAAGCCATCCCCCCAAACGGGGGAGGCTGTGTTTGTTCAAGCTCATAAGAATTACTTGCCTTCAAACTCTAATGAAGGAATCCCCACCCACATCGAATCATGAACCTTTTTAATTTCCAGCAATGCCTTTTTTCCTTTAGGTGTAATTTCGTAATAGATTTTGCTTCTTCCTCCCCTTTCAGGAATAGGATCACCTTTGATCGTCTTCACCAAATCTTTCTTTTCAACTCTGTGCAGTGGCGCATAAATGGCACCGATTGACCAACGTTTTCCTGTAATCTTGGATACTTGCTTCCGGATCGTGACTCCATAGGCACTTCCCTGGAGTTTCCAGATCGAAAGCAGCACTATTTCTTCGGACCTGGATAATAATTTCATGGCCACCTCATTTCATTATATGTATACGAAAATAGAATAAATAAAGTTCACAAAAAAGTCAAATTTCTTTTATTTGTGAATACAAATATCACAAAATTGAGCTCATTTCCCAATGAGGAGTTATTATATTTCTGCCCTTTCCTTATGAACTCACCGATTTCTCTCAAAGATAAATTTTGCCTTGATTTCACTTTTGTGTTATAAACACGCAGAGCCGATTCAAGCCTCAAATTATAAAAATGCTAATGAGTATGAAACGCTAGAAGAATTTAGCAAAAAAAGGAGTCAACCATGTCGGAAATGATATCTTTTTGTGGTCTGAACTGTGGGGAGTGTGGAGCTTTTTTAGCAACCCAAGACGATGACGACCAAAAACGGGCCGAAGTGGCCGAACTCTGGTCGAAGGAATACAAAACAGACCTTAAGCCTGAGGATATCAACTGTGAAGGCTGTATATCACGAAGCGATAATGTTTTCAATTACGTCAAAATATGCGAGATCCGGAAATGTGGAATGGAAAAAGGCCTAGAAAACTGTGCTCATTGTGATAATTATGCCTGCGAAAAACTGGAGAAATTCTTTGAAATGGTTCCTGATGCAAAGAACCGGTTGGATGAGATTAGAAGCAACCTTTAAGCATCAAACCGATAGAAGTTATTCGTCAATCCGGCAATCAAAGAAAAATTTCTATTTTTTTGCCCATTAAAAAGAGAAAAAGAAGAAATCCTATATAAGGATAACCGTGAAAAGGGGAATAAATCCTGTATTGGGCACGGGATAGACTGGCTATCCTCTCCTTATTTATACCCTGAAAAAAACATCTGAGCCAGAAATCCAGCAATCGGGGGAAAGAAAAAGGTGCACGCTAAACGAACAACAGTAAACTTCCATCCCATGACTCCTATCTCCATGGGGAGCCGAGAAACCGCCCACAGCGACCACGCCGTTATAAAAGCGACCATGGTTCCAATGCCTGCCCCTGCACGCAGAAAACCAGCCGCAAGCGGCAAGCTGACGTAAGGCCCTCCAGGAGTGATGCCTCCGGCAACAGTCCCGATGAGTATTCCTCGAATTCCTGACTCCTCCCCTATCCATTTTGACAGCAGTTCCTGAGGTAAGAGAGTCTGTATCATTCCTGCCATGATAAAAGCAAAGACCAACATGGGAAGAATATCAACCGTCATTTTCATCGCGGATTTCAATCCGGCGATATGCTGGCCTTCTCCTTTAGAATATCCGATTATAAGGAGAATCACAGCAAGAAAAGCCATGATGAGTGTTGGGATGAGCATATTAGCAATCCTCCTCTTTTTTTCCATTTTATTGTGAATCAAATCCTTGTGTGATAATTATAAAAAATTAAGGTTGAATTCCCAGACAATCGCTACCCACAAGACGTTATGCTTTTGTCCGTATTTTTGATCCACGCTTCCCAGTTGCCATACCTTGGGAAGTGGAGGAATACGAGTATGAAAGATAAACCGGCTAACTGATAAAAATCCCTGATAGAGCCGACCAACAAGAAAAGTATAAGGCCTAATAAAGCAGGCACCTCACAGAGAGCCGCAGTAATCACCGCAGAACGAAAAAGTTTCTGAATGATACTTCGAGCATCATCGGATGATGATTTTCGCAAAATCAGGTTTCTTAAGACTCTGATGGCAAAAACATTGATCACCACGATTCCGTAGAATAGATACCGAACAACAGAAATATCCGAAATCTCTCCGAAACCCGTGAATGGAGCGAGTTGTTTTCTTATGACTTCAATCACTATAGCATAAATTATCAAGGTCCCGATGATGGCCGTATTCAGGGTAAAAGCCATTTGATGAGCTTTTTTCAAATTATCCATCCGTTCTTCTCCGCACTGTTCTTTATACTTTATTTATAGCTTAGGAAACAATCAAGTCCCTAATATAGAGAATATGGGATGCATACTCAAGAAATATCAATCAAAAAAGGGATTAAAGCACCATATCGCAGATTAGGGATTAGCTAATAGCCTAGTAATGATAAATCCATTAATAAGGAAATAAAGCTTTTTCATGTATGACTTGAAATACCGAATTGATTTATTTAAAAATATGGTGAAGGATATTGGAACACAATCCATTCATCCACTGAGGAATTTATCATGGAAAAGAAAAAATACAATCGAATCCCTTTAACTGCTTTATTGTTTGGATCGTTGCTTTTTCCCACCCCAATTCTGGGAGATTCTTTTCCAGAGGAGCTTATCGCCCAAGCCAAAGAATTTGTCGACCTGATGGTACATGGAGAATTTTCCAAGGCGGTAGAAAATTTTGACAGCGTCATGTCCAAAGCTATGCCGGAGGAGAAACTCAAAGAGGTGTGGCAGACAGTGATCAAACAAGCCGGTCCATTCAAAAAGCAAAAAGGAACGCGGACAGAAACACTGCCAAAGTATGATATCGTCTACGTCACCTGTCAGTTCGAAAAAGGAGATCTTGATGTCAAAGTCGTCTTTAACAGAGAAAAACAGATCACCGGCCTCTGGTTTGCTCCAGCCCAAAAAGAATACACACCTCCTGATTATGCCCAATTGAATGCCTTCAAAGAAAAAGAAATTGTAGTGGGAAGCGGCGAATGGGCACTTCCAGGCACTCTAACGCTTCCTGGAGGAAAAGGTCCATTCCCTGCAGTTGTTCTTGTTCACGGCTCAGGGCCGAATGACCGGGATGAGAGCATCGGTCCCAATAAGCCGTTCCTGGATTTAGCCTGGGGGCTGGCCTCTCAAAACATTGCCGTTCTCCGTTACGATAAAAGGACAAGAGTTCACAACCAGAGGCTTAAAGATTTCGAAGGAAAATTCACAGTCCAAGAGGAAACGATCGATGATGCTCTGGCTGCAGTCAATCTGCTCCGCAGAGTCGAAGGAATCGATGAGCAAAAAATATGCGTCCTCGGCCACAGTCTTGGGGGGATGCTTGTTCCGAGAATCGGAATGCTTGATATGAAAATCGCAGGTTTTATCATCATGGCAGGAACGACCAGGCCTGTGGAAGAAGTGATGCTTGAACAGGTGAATACCATCATATCGAATGACGGAAAGATCACTGAAAACGAAAAAACCAGGTTGAGTGAGATTGAAAAAGCAGTGGAGAAAGTCAAAAATCTGAAAGAATCCGCTTCCCATTCAGGTCAAGAGAACCTGCTTGGCGCTCCCCCGGAATACTGGTTGGACCTCCGACGCTATGATCCACCTCAAACGGCCCAAAAGGTGCAGCAGCCGATGCTCATCCTCCAGGGTGGACGGGATTACCAGGTCACAGAGGATGATTTTGATGGATGGAAAAACGCACTCTCCTCACGCACGAATGTCGAATTCAAATTTTATCCCAAGCTCAATCACCTCTTTATTGAGGGAAAAGGAAAGAGCACACCGGCTGAATATTCACAAGCGGGTCATGTGGCCAAGTATGTGATAGATGATATCGCGGCGTGGATCAAGAGCCAGATTTAGGCCAGAGATTTTAACTTTTGTTTTTCAAATCGACTCTCCGGATCACCTTCTTGATGAGAAAATCCTTTATCCTATCTGCAACTTCATGAGGCCAGGTTTTCAACATTCTGGTGAGCATACTGTTGTTCACAGTTGAAACGTCTGTGTATTTATCGTTTTCTATCAGGAATTCTCGTAATCCCTTCCACTTTTCCTGATTGTCCTTTCGGGTCGGCGCGCCAAGCTCTTCTTTAATTGTGATGACCAGCTGCTTGTCTGGCCCGTCAATGACCTGGCTGTTCTCTCTTTCAGCGAACTCGATAGCCGCTTCTGCGATTTTTTCCTGCTCCTGCTCGATCTCGGATATTTTGTCCTTTAACTTCTTTTTATCTTCCTCTAACTTTGAATAAGCTGCGACCAGTTTCACACCTGGATCTTTTCTGTACTTGTTTTCCTCCATTTTCTCTACTTTTTTGGGGTGCTTCCACAACGGACAGATTTCCTGGAAATCGCACCAATCACAGAGCGCGCTTTTAAACGGAGAGAATTCCTCACAAGATTCGATAGCTTTTATCTTCTCAATGACTGCATCCTGAATTTCCATAAGCTGCTTCTTGGTCCTGGAGGACTCGATCTGCTTGTTGAATAAAAGAAAATGCCAGATAAGTCTTGCCTTCTCAGCCTCTGTCCATTTGCTCATCAGTGCAAGCTGATAAAGCGGCAGTTGAAAATCATTGTCGGCTTGCTCCTGGGTCATCAATGAGCTTGAAGTTTTGTAATCATGAATCTCGAATGTCTTTTCTTTGTCATTCCAGTCTAGGCGGTCGAGTATGCCCACGAATCTGTATTCCTTCTCACCTCTTATGAGGTTGAAATAAATGGATTCTTCAGTCTTCACAATTTTAGTCCTGTCAAAGGGCTGGTATTCATCGTAATAATCGATCAGGCTTTTTTTGCCTTTCTGAAAATATTCTTCTGCGGAGAGCTCGTCTTTAACGATCTTGACGGCATCACTGAAATCTTTTTTCCACAATTCTTCATATTTTGAGAGAAGCCACTCTTTTGGCTTGACACTTTTGTTTTTGACAAAGCCATACAGTTCTTTCAATGCTTCATGGACTTTTGTCCCCAAAAAAGCCTCGATGGTTTCGACTTTAAGAGGGATCCTGTCGATGTATCTGTATTTATACTGGAGTTTGCATTTTTCAAAACTTTCGATTCGACTGTTTGAATATATTTTTCCCATGATAGGTCTCCCTTCTTTTCCTATTCGAACAAAGATGAATCATATGTTGCATCTATCATATACAACTCATTAACCGATTGAAAATTCTCACAAGTTTATCAGAAACACGGATTCAGTAATATTATAAACCTTTTGGTTGTTCTGACAATCCTATAGGGCATGGTCAATAAGGGAAGAGTCAGAGATAAGGAGGGAACGAGATGAATAGATTAAATAAAGAGGTTCTCTTCCATTTAGTGTGGGTAATAGGCAAATTAGATAACTTCGAAGAGCATTCTGGGATGGATGAAGCGACATCGGAAGATTTAGCCTTCTCGAGTCGACCTCGAGGGAACCCGACGGAGTCGGGCCCGAGGACTGTGTGAGCACGATATAATACATCGGGCGGTGCTAAGTATGATTGGGGAATATCCGGGCGTAAGATTTGATGAACACGCGGAGTTCCGCAGGGCCGAGAAGGTTGATGAGGGAATGGCGTGAAAAATCTGACTGGAGCAAGGACATCCCTGAATGCTATTTAATCATTTACCCACACTAAATGGAAGAGAACCAATAAAGATTAGGCGCCGTTATTTTCCACCGTTCCATCTACGAGATGGATGACTCTCTGGGCTCGTTCGGAAATATAGGGATTGTGAGTGATGACCACGAGGGTGTGGCCTTGTTTCCAGAGGTCTTCAAATATGGCCAGAATTTCGTCTCCGGATCGAGTATCCAGGTTTCCAGTCGGTTCGTCAGCCAGGATCAACCTGGGATTGTTGGCCAGAGACCTGGCTATGGCCACCCTCTGCATTTCTCCTCCGGATAATTCGCTGGGTTTGTGATGGGCTCTCCCCTTCAGGCCAACCTTATCGAGAAGTTCTATCGCTCGAGATTTCCTCGACCTGGCCTTCATTCCCATGAATATCATCGGAATCTCCACATTCTCAAAGGCGGTTGCATAAGGAAGCAGATTGAAATTCTGGAAGACAAACCCGATCTTTTTGTTCCTGATTTCTGCCAGTTTATTATGATTAAAAGCCGCGACCGGCTCTCCTTCAAAATAATATTCTCCTGAACTCGGTACATCCAAACATCCCATGATGTTCATCAGTGTGGACTTGCCAGAGCCCGATGGGCCAACCAGCCCGACGAACTCATTCTCCTTGACCTCCAGGTCGATATTCTTGAGAGCAGCAACCTGGGCAGCTCCTGTCCCGTATAGTTTCTTAATCTTATCCATCTTTATCATAGTCAAACTCCTAGGTTCTTTTTTAAATAATTTGGGTAAAATGCACGGGAATGGATGAAGCGACCTTGAAGATTTAGCCTTACTCGAACTCCTTGGAGGGGGAACAGCTCCGCTTTCCCCCTTCCAACGCTCGCCTGCTTTTTCACGGCTCACTGCCTCCCCTTCTCGGACTCCTTAACTCGTCCTGCGACCAAGGGGACATATCCCCTTGGACCCCCCAACATCGTTTCTTCGCAACGATGTTGTCCTTCGAGGGAAGCCGATGGAATCGGCCGCCGAGTATGTTTGAGGAAGCTCTGGACAGTGGCCCAGAAAACACGCCTCTTTTGCCCCAGCGAGGCAAAAGAAGCTCGGTTTCAGGCTCCGCTCTCCTCACCTCTTCGGTGAGGAACCATGCCCGCTCCGCCTTCAAACGGTTTTCTCCCCACTGCCCTTCGCTTATATGCCGAGGGGGACGGTGAGGGAATGGCGCTAAAAATCTGAAGGGAGCGAAGTCCTTTCCGTGTATTTTAGTCATTCAATTACCCATACAAAATGGAAGAGAACCCTCGAAATTAATTCAATGTCTCTAGGACAGGATCCTGGACAACTTTGAGTTTTTTCGTCACAACCTCTTTCCCATCTACAACCAGCGTCACGTTGAATTCACCTGGATCAACAGTGGAAGCGAATCGCATCCGGAATTGCTGGCCCTCTCCCTGTTCTGCCCTCTTTCTCAAGTTCCAGAATACCTTCTGGATGCCTTTGCCTGTCATTCCGTTCAATTCCTGTATAACTTCGCCTCCAAGGTCATTTACGACAAGCTTCACGGATTTTGCCGGCTGCTTGAGATAATAATAAATATTCGAACCGACAGGGGGATTATCCACCCGGGCGAATTCTCCATACGTCGGGCCTCTTCTTTCGAGCATGTTCCATTTTATCGTTCTCTGTATATCAAAAAGGTAGGAATCTTTCTCGAATAACTCTGTATTAAACTCTTTGAACGGGAAAATGTCGGCGATGTAGATGCCTCTTCCGTAGGTCCCGATAGCTAAATCCCGTTCTCTTTTCTGGATATCCAGGTCCATGATTATCACATCAGGCGCCGAAGAAGACATCTCCACCCAGGTTTTCCCCTTATCCATGGTGACAAAAAGGCCGTAATCAGTGGCCATGTAGAGAACATCCGGATTATCCGGGTCTTCTTCGATGTCCCTCACCGGGTTCATCATTCCCTGGCTCAGGTCTTTCCAGGTTTTCCCAAAATCATGGGTGACAAAAACATAGGAATTATCTTCGTTATGGGTTCTGTACCCTGAATATGTCACGTAGCAGGTTTTCAAGTCATGGGCAGAAGGCTCGACTTTTGTAACCCATCGGTCATAGGGAATGCGCGCGCCTTTGATCCCTTTCTTTGGATTTCCATTCGTGTCATAGAAATTCATCGTTATATTCTGCCAGGTTTTTCCGCCATCTATGCTCAGCTGAAGGTTTCCGTCATCAGTACCCGCCCAGTACACTCCGGGCTCAACTGGAGATTCCTGGAACGTGTAGATCGTGGCATACTGAAGGTTCGTCAGCTTGGAAAGCTCGATCCTCTCCTGGTCATTCTTGGAGAGGTCAGGACTGATGGTCACCCAGGTATCACTGTTCCCTCGGCTCCTGGACATGTGCACATGCTGGGAGCAGACATAGACAATACCGGGATTATGGGGAGAAAGATGGATAGGAGAATCCCACTGGTACCTTTGAGCCGGTTTCCCAGCGTCTCTTTCTTCCTGAGTATTTCTCACTGACAGGGAAATAATCTCTCCAGTTTTCAGGTTCATCCGGCTGGACCGGCCGAACTGGCTCTCGTAATAAATGTACTCTGGATTCCACCAATCCCTTAGAGCGTAATATCCGTCTCCGGTAGGAAGGTATGTCCAGTCCGCAGGATAGACGCCGTACTGATTCCTGTTCCGGGACGGCCCGATCCAGCAGCCGTTATCCTGAGTGCCGCCCATGACGTTATAGGGGATTTCGTTATCGACAGAGATGTCGTAAAACTGCTGGGCGCTGATCGTTTCTTTCTGGGACCAGTGTTTTCCTCCGTCCCAGGTCTCGCTGACACCACCGTCATTCCCGTTCAGGATATGGTTTGAATTGAGCGGGTCGATCCACATACCTCGGGTGTCCACATGGGACCGATGGTTTCCTGTCCATGGGGCGCTCCTGAATACCTTTCCCCCGTCCACGGAAACCGCGACTCGGACTTCAACGGTGTACAGTTTTTTATCATCATTGGGATCCACGTATATTCTTCCAGCATAGCCCGCTTCAATCTGATTAATCACGCCGCTTCCTCCGGTGAGCTTGTATTCGGTCATCCTGGTCCACGATTCTCCCTGGTCGTCAGACCGGTAGATGACTCCCGCTTTTTTTACTGGTTCCAGCAGCATCAGAGCATCCGCGTAAATAATCTGGAGGATGTGCCTGTTGATGAGCTGGTATCTTCCCTTTCTGCTCTCGAACTCACCAATTTTATCTTTAACTTCTTTGAATTTTGCCTGGAGGTCGTCCCTGTCTCTATACGCTTTTTTTGCCTCCGTGTTGAATTTCATCAGGTCAATACCCAGTTTGTCTATCATCCCTTCATCTTTAACCAGCTCAGTGGCCTTTTGAGCTAGATTTTTTTCATCCTTGACCTTTTTTTCTTCGAATTTCAAAAGGGGGCTAAGAGCCGGGTTGACCTGGACTCTGTCGATATCCGTGACAGTGATAACATCATCCTTAACCTCGATTCCCTCTGAATCCGCAAAGAGCATTGTCAGGACAAAACTGTTGATCTCCTGGCAGAGCTCATTGTATTCCTTTTCATTTTTCAAGGTTTTCTCGATCTCATCGATGCTCTCGATGATCTTTTCATTCTTCGGGAAAAGTGCCCTGGCTTTTTTGTTCAGAGCCGCCACATCGACACCGACTCTTTTTTGGAATTCCCTGTCTCTGATAAGCTCATTCAGCTTATCCGCCAGGTCGGTCTCTTTTTCGAACTCCACGGGCTCGAATTTGATCATTCTCTTGATCTGAGGATGAATCTTGAAGTCTTTAAATTTATTCAAATAATAACCATCCCGGAAGACTCCCCTTCTGAAAAGAGCGCTGCCATCCCTCTCGTTGAAGCCCAGGTTGACTTCCTCGTCCATCCTGACATAAACGATATTCGGATCCTTGGGATAGATACAAACCCCGTTCCATCCGCTTTTGATGTTCATCGGAAGGCCTTTGGTCAGCTTTTTCCAGGTCTTTCCGCCATCTGTGGTCTTATACAGGTGGTTTCCTTCCTGTCTATCAATGAACGTCCATGTCCTGCGAAAAGTCTTGTAACCGACAGCAATGACGATATCTGAATTGTTCGGGTCCAT
>JGI2171J19970_10001404_pt1 | contig 13534 bp, 16 predicted proteins | sample DeeMarSWOR324_28_FD_19970 | JGI IMG/M metagenome (IMG submission 19970) | reverse complement strand
TGGAAATTTGTTAGGTATTACGATAGATTCGTACTTTTCAGGTACCTCTTCAGATGCGCCTGGATCGAAGGGACAGCCCTCAGGAAGAACCGGGCGCTGCTGACGCTCTGCAGCCAAGATAACCCACTCATTTGTTACGGGACTCCATCTGAGTTCTGACATGGAGAGCCTCCGAGTTCGTTTAGACTCATGCACAAATGTACCTAATGTTTTTTGTTAGACTTTTCGAGGGTTTCCATAAAATGAAGGCCGTTAATCTATCAGTTCTATTGAGCTAGGAAGAATGATAAATAGAAAAGGTGCTCAGTGACCTTTGTATCTAATAAAAAAGGAGTCAACACGCATACCTGGTTTTCTCATTAAACCTCTTGAACCTCTTTCCAGTAAAAGCGATTAATATCATGCAACCTATTCCTCTATCAACACATCATGAAGCGGATTACTTTAATTTTATTAACGATCATGAAATCTCTAGCGATAAAATCTTGGATACTTCGAGTTCGCTAGGGTATGGGCCATAGAAAAACACACTGAAACATTTCGCAAAAAAATCCTTCAAGTCAAGATAAAGATAGACCTCTGGCGGTAGATCGACGGAAACAATTAGGAAGTAAAAGTCCAGAAGAGACATAATTGCAATACTGAGATAAAATAGGAGACAACAAATAAAGTGGCTTAAAATGGTCTATACAACAGAAAGGCACATAATTTGCCATTTTTACATTTATTTAGTAACTTATCGGCCGTTTTTTCCCTTATGAAACATCTTTGAAACATGTGTTTCAATGCGTTCCTTCGGATTCCTCTTATAAGAGGTGCAGGGCATACTGAGGTTAACTGAAGGAATATGAAGAACAAAAATTCTGCGCTGTTTATCATCGTTTTTTTCCTATTAGGCTGTTTTTTCGATCATGTTACAACAGCATATGGGATNAACATCCCATCTCTCGCAGAGAGGAACCCTGCCGTGTTGTTTATGATGGAATATGGCATTTGGCACGAGGCCGAAATTCTGATGACGACAGTTATAGCATTTTGCGGTCTTCTCGTCGTACGTTTGAGAACTAGTTCAACGACCAACCTATCCACGAAAAGTTTGGCAGCAGTAGGCCTAATACGATTCTTAGCTGGATTTCAAAACTTAATAGTGATAGCGAATACTCTGATTTAGTAATCGAACATTTTCCAATAGGAGAAGGGATTACTGAGCTTTTTATCACTCAGATATATTATTGAATTTCCAATGAAAGGGTCACGGTTCCATACGGCTCCGTTGTTGAACCGTGTTTAAGAACCGTGCCATCTCCAAGCTTGAATCTAACACTTAAATTATTTGAAGAACCATCCAATTTGCTAGCATTGATCATAAAAACCCATTTACCATCAAACGGCCTCACAAAGAGCCTCTCCATTTTTCCAAATCCAGAAAGCGATTTCACCGATCCATTTTCCGAAACAGTCATGTTCCAATTGTTGTAGTAGTCCACCTCAAGAATCAACTGTTCAATATCATTTTGATCACCGATAAAACCAGTGAAGAATAAAGTACCGACTACCGTGACAGCCCCTAGGATTGATATTACCACTCCTATCTTTACAGAGGAGGCTCCCATTAGACCGCATTTAATATTAGCCCTTGAGAATCTCATTTCCTTTATGGAGCGGTAATTAATATCCTGCATATTAATCGATTAAAAGTTTTTAATAAAAGACAAAGGAGTGCGAAGGGAAGAAAATATCATAAAATATACCTTTGTATCATAAGATTACAAAACGACGACGAAAAATACCATTCAGAAAGGAAAAAAGGTCAGTTTCAATATTAAAGGACATCCAAATAGGATGAGTAGATAAGGGGTGCATTATGAGGATTGAAGGGTTCAAGACCGAGATCAGGGGCATCTACGCCACAGCCTGACTGGACTTTCTCCTAGATCACGGTTTCGAGGTAGTTCGGCCCTCCGGGGAGATCGTCGAGAGATTTGGGATTGAAACATTAGAAAAGGAGCCTAAACTCGATATTCGAGATCGACACGACCAGTAGGGTGTTGAGTCTATGGGCGACCCGAGGATACTCGAAGCCCTGAAAGATGTTCTGAGAGATGAGCTTTTTGATGTGATCTTGAGAAGAAAATTCGAGGGCAGGATCCTTGACGCAGAGTTCCCATGGGCCTTGAAAAGGAGGCTTGATGAATGTCGGGGAGCGTCACCCCAACGGTCCGAATACGCCACTTCTACAAGGCCTGCGGGGTAGAGGTCGCCTCGGCGGCTGACATGGCCCGATAGACTACTATTAAGTGGGTGGCCTGCAGAGGAGGTCGAGGAGCTTCTTGGTAGAGCATTGATGCCTCACTTCCCCTTCGAAGGCTCCGAGATGAGGATAGAACACGTAAAACTCGGCGGCGAAATCCTGAATCCAGGAAGTGTTGTAATCGAGGCTTATGAAGAAGGCTCTTTCGTAATATAAATTATAGAAATGATGAGTGGAGGAATATACAATTATCTTGGGGCCGAGAAACAGGTGGGCGACATGGCCATTACCGATGCAAAAATAAACGAATACTACACAGCGACTGGGTACTGCCCCAAGGATGGTAGTTTCAAAGGCACCAACATAAACCTCAACATGCCTGGTGTGGTATACGCTTGTAAGATCAGACCTGTTGACTTAGAGGTCGACGTGTGCATACTACCAAGAGGAGATGTTCGGGTTATAGACTAGGAGATGTTACAGAGGACAGCTTCGGAGAGCTTGATAACTGAAAGGTTACTTGGTATCGTCAGGGCCAAGGTCGATGAAATCTCGGCATCATCAATTTAAAATCCTTGTTAACAAGGGCAGTTCGTGTTTCATCGTATTCGGATCTTAATTACATAAAGTATTAGACTCTAGGTATGATGGAGTGGATAGTAATGCCTTTTAAAATATTATTAGGGATGTACTCTTTATGGAATGGTTCTACCAGTTAAAATTTTTGAGGTAAAAGGCAACGGCGACCTTGAGTACATGGTACAGATGTTGAGGGATTTCCATGAGGAGGAGCCTCTCGAAACCGAAGTGGAGGGGATTAGAAACCTGGTGACCGAGGTTTTCAACGTAGAGCAAACGGAAGATAGTGTTGCTGGGATTTTCAGTCGGGACTTCGTGAAGGGACATTATTTCAGGCGTAAGGTTATTGAGAGTCCCGTCACTGAGGAGGCCCCATTCTGGATCAAGCATTTTGGGGGGAGAGTCTTCCTAATCGTTTTAGCTCCTTCCGTCGCTAGAGGGGTGAAAAAGCTTCTGACGAACCATGTGGCAAACAAGGTCAGTGAGGTGATCTTCAACAAGACGGGGGCGATTGTTGAAGTGAAGATACCCGACGANACGCTCAGGGATCTCCACGAGTCTAACCCCCAGGCGACCAAGCTGATCTGGTTTGATGACGTCGACATCCCNAGCGTAGAGAAACTTTGCCTAGCAGGATCCAGCCTCGCTGATACCAAGCTCTACCATGACTACCTTGATCACGGCCGGATATGGTACGTCGTATTCGAAGTCCAAAAACGGAAGATCGTAGTTGGAATTACTAGGAACTGCGTTGTGACTCTGTTCAGCAAGAGCACAGTTGACGAACTCATCAATTATATATTTGAAGATATTTTAATGCTAATAAAATGAAAATAATAATTTTTATAGTTTTTAAGGCATAAAGTCTTTATTCTTTTTCTTCTTCCTCTTCTTCTAGTTCTTCTTCAATTTCTTCGGTCTCTTCACCGAAGTCGATGTCCTCTAAAGGCATTGGTGGAGGGGTCGTAGCCAGTGTGTATCCTATCCAAGCCATAATGAGTAGCACCATAGCCACTGCAGCGAATGCAGAGATCTGTATTGTGAGCCACGACCATTGTGAGAAGAACGTGAGCCAGAAATAGATCACGATTCCCGCGAGGCTTCCACTTAAAATAACTCCGCCTAATATTCTGTCATCCATCTACCATCAACAATAGCCATATTTTCTTTAAATGAATAAATGTTTTTCTATATTCACTTGATGCCTGATTTGTTTTTATCATACCCTTTGCCTATACGGAAAGTTGTACCATGAAAATAGAAAAATTCTTACCATTATTTCCCTATTTAATAAACGACTCAGAATATGTCAGGGGCATCTTTTTACCTATTTAAAAATGCTGCATACGCGCGCCATAACATAATTATGAAGCTCAGGAGATCCGAGAAAACATGCTCCAACCAGTCAACGAAAAAATAGAATTTTCGCAATATAAAAAATTGAGCCTGTAGGTATATATGTGAATTCATTCCTTCGGCGAGCTTTTAGGAGGGTGGGGGCTTACAACGTTACATGTCATTGTAGAGTTCACGCCTTCGGTGCCGCGAATCTTCGAAACTACCTCCCACAAATCTTCCTTCGTCTTAGTCTCAGCGATCGCATAGAAGTCGTAGGGCCCATAGATGAAGCCCGCATCAGAGACACCGTCGATGCCCCGCAGCTTCTCTAGCATGTCCCCAGGAAACGAATAGGCAACCTCTCCGAGAATCAGCGCCTTCTCCATCGTACTCACCATCTTCTAGTGAAAATCCGTTTTTAAACCTACCTTCAATGGAAAAGAATGAANGATAAAACACTATATTTTATCGATTTTCTCTTCCCCTCATTGAGGGAAGGGNCAATTTGTTCAAAAGATAGTAGCATAATGAAAAAAAACGGCGAGTACACAATTCAATCCTATTGGTACCTCTTGAAGCTGAGTATCTCTAGGATACACCCGACGAGCCCGTGGGTGTCCATGTAGGCCCACCCCTCCTCCGGGTCCTCCATCCTGTTCACCTGCAGAGCCTCAACTCCCTGCCCCCGCCACTTCTCCAGCTCTGCATCGAAGGGCACGGGCGTGGGAACGCCGATGTGGTGGATCCCCTCCCCGTGCTCTTCGAGGAACTCCTGGTATATGGTCTTCCCCTCCACGGTCTCGACCAGCTCCAGGGTCACCGGCCCGACTCTTGCGTGGCCGAACTTCAGGGTGTAATCCACCGGCTCCCCTCGCACACTGACCCTCGAAGAAGGCGTGTGCACGACCCTTATCCTCCACGGGCCTATGCCGAACTTCTCGGCGAAGGCCCCCGCGGTCTTCTCGACATCTCGGACGACGACGCAGACATGCACGACTTCCCGGAGCATTATCCGGTCCTTAGGCACACTTCTGGCGCTCATTCCCCCATCGCTTTACGATCGGTACATTGCGCTCTTAAGGATTGAGAGATGATCGGGCCTAAGGCTGAATGTTTTCCGTAAATTATATGAAAAGGCCGTCGAGAATGATTAACGGGTGTGAGCGTTGGCCAAGTACATCCTCCTGTCGAAGCTGACGGAGGACGGAAGGAAGACCCTGAAGTCGAAGCCAGAGAGGATCAAAGAGGTGAACAAGGAGATCGAGGCCTTCGGCGTGAAGGTGTTGGAGCAATATGCGGTTCTCGGCCCCTACGACTTCGTGAACCTGGTTGAGGCCCCCGACAACGAGGCCATCTTCAAGGTGTCTGTGGAGCTCGGGAGCCGGGGGACTATCCAGATAACCAGCATGCCGGCGATAACCATAGACGAGCTGATCGAGTCACTGAGGAGATAGACCCACTTTTTTTTATAGTTCTAACCGGCAGACAACTCCTATTTGGAACAGAAATGTAATAATTTATTACATTTGTGTCACAAACTATAAAAGCCAGGGGTAAACCCCAATCTTACTCAACGCGAGGAGGAAGGGCGGTGTGAAAGGCAAGAAACCCTGTTGTAATGTCCCCAAGCTAAAGGGATACCCAGAAGAAGAACCTATGGCGTATGTCTGCCTGAAATGCGGTAAATGGAGCTGAAAAAAGGCCACTCGGAAATTTTTCTTTTAAATTTCTAACGGCTCTTGATCCATAATTTACTATTTTTAAGCGAGTCCCTCATCCGTGAAGATGCCACCGTTTCACGGAAAATAGTGCGTTGAAAGAATACCTACAACCTGTACGCCCTGTCTATAGTGATCTCGGCGATGTCAGCGGCGTGGTGGCTTATCTTCACGATGCTCTCCCTGATAGTGACTATGTTAGAGAGGACCGAGGTCTCGAAGGGCTCCCCGAACAGCGGCAGGGGCGTTATCTCCCCGTATAGCTCAACTATTTCCTTTTCCATGTCGATGATCTCGTTTGTTTTAGAGACGTCCTTGGAAAAGAACCCCTGGATGGCCTCGTCGTAGGAGTCGAAGGCCATCTCCGCGGCCTTCGTCAGTATTGCGAGAACGTTTTCCGGCGTCTCGCTCCTCATCTCGATGAGTTCGATCAGGCTGTTCGCGATGCTCGTGTTGTGGTCGGCTATCCTCTCGATCCTGTTGACGATGGCCTGGTAATCGAGGCAGTCGAGGGGATCGAGGCCCAGCTGGTTTGCCAAGGAGGGGCTTATAGCGGCCCGTCGGATCAACCTGGACAGGATGAACATGAGCTGGTCGACGTCGTCCTCGAGGGAAACGACCGACTTCGCCAGGTCCATATCCCAATCCCTCATGGATCTGAGTATGTCCCTGCACATGGAGTGGGTGATGATGTGCATCCTCTCGATACCAGATGAAACGGAAGCCTTGGACTCGTCTATCAGCGTCTGGAGCACTATTCCGCTGGCCTCCGACTCCACGATCATCATGTACAGGGTGCCCACGATGTGCCGGATCGCCTTCTGCTGGCCATCGGAGAAGATCTTCTCCGAAGTCAGCTTGATCGTCGTGTAGCCGTCCAGGAAGGAGCCAATGATCCTCCTCACGATAGAGTCCTCGCTCTCATCCACCTCCACGCACAGGTGTATCTCCCTGATCTCCTCCTTGACATCTGGGCTCGGATAGATCACAAGGGATCCGTTCTGCTGTACGATCAGAGAAACCAGGTCGCCCTGGCTTATCTTGTTCATGTTAAGCCAGGGTTTTGGCATCGATACAACCAATGAGGACTTGCCGAGTGCCATGACCTTCCGCTGTTCCATCGTAAATTCACCTGAATTACATTCAGGGCTGCTTATATTTTCATATGTATGATCGAAAACAAGCAATCATGTCATTACGGGTATTGATTAATATATACAGATATTTACAATATAACTATAATGTATATATTTCACTCCCCTCCATGGTCCCGGAGGGAGGTACGTGAAGTATAAGTGTTTGAAGTGTGGCGCCGAGTTCGACGCCACCATGGATGTGAAATGCCCCAAATGCGGCGCAACAGACTGGGACTGCGAGCCCTTACGCAAATACCTTGAGAAGCAGAGGGCCCAAGGGCAAGGCGGCCATCCGCAAGGCGCCTAGACCTAAAAAGCCGTAAGACATGCACGATTCGACGATCCCAACTGAAAAAAAGGAGGTGAATGGCCCGGTATGAAATTTAAGTGCCTGAAGTGCGAGACCGAGTTCGAGGCAAAAATGGTGGCCAAGTGCCCTAAGTGCGGCGAGACGATGGACCTAGAGCCGATCTACACCTATAAATACGCCGGAGCGAGAAAACAGCCAGCATAGGAAAAAGGCTGCAAGGCTGCGTAAACCTATTCTGTGGACCGGCAGGGCATCGAGTGCCCAGAGCACTCAGGTTTTCCCACACGCCTTTTTACCTGTTTGAGGACGTTTTTTCTCTCAATTTCTTTAAGATCGGCATGTCCTCCAGTCGCTTCTCCGTGAGCCCTTCCCATATGATGCCGCTGGGCCTCAAACACGGCCCTTCGGCCGTCAACAGCCTCGTGGGAGTTGCTATGGAGTCGACCGTGAAATCGTGCTCCTCTATGGGCGCGTCCTCGACGATCTGCAAGTCGTGGACAGTCGTCATGATCGGGGTCTCCTCATCGACGAGGTTCAATTCCCACAGTACGGCGTACTCCAGCTCACTGTAGCCTTTGCCCTTCCCGACCCTGAATCCCGCCTTGGTCACGGCAACGGAGCCACAGACTATTAGATCCACGGAGGGTGGTTAGTTCAAACCAGTCCTTTTTCCGAATTGAAACGAGCCCTTAATCGTAGCGGCCTTTCTCAGGACACCGTGCGGAATCCTCTGAGGATCCAGGATCAGGAAGCCTGCCCTCAACTTCGGCGAGGGCATGAACAAGACCTTGCCCGACCGGAGCACCCCTTTTGCACCTCCAACTGGGGGTAGTCGGGGTTGACCTTCACCACGTCGGCCCTTTGAAACTCTACCGCGCCCAGGATCCTTCTCGCGGCTGCTTCGGATCCCTCGTAGTTCGGGATCCTCCCATGTACGGGCTTCGGGAACCTGGCCACGCCCCTCTCCTCCAGCAGCCCCCATATCTCCTCCCTCAACTCCTTCTTCCTGTCGGACATGGACATAGGTTGTAACCTATGAGCGATATTATACTTGGCCGTTTAAGCCTCGCCCTTTTGTATTTCTACAAAGACGAGCTCGACCGGGGCCCAGAAGGGAAGATTGTGGACTCCCCTACTGAAAACATTGGTAAGAGAGGCGCATTGTGTACACAGTAATACGAGCCTCTTCGTTAACTAATTTTTACGTTTCAGGTATCCTATGAGGCCCGACACAACCAGTTCTGGTAGGCCATCCCTGTTCTTAGGCGTTACAGACAAGAGCGTACCGAATCTACCATACACCTTGATGTAGTCACGATGGAGCACTGCAACCATAGGCTTCGGACCACTCATCAACTCCTCCACCCTCCTCTTAAAGCCTTTAGAGAAGAGCTCCATCCTCCCTATCTCGTCGACGCAAACCGCATCACAGCTCTCCTCCGCGTAATCCAGGGCAGGCAACGCAACGGACTCGAAGCCCGAGACATCCACGCCGTATCTTCCCACCTTGAATCCAGAGGTTAAATCCACTCCCGCGAGGAGCGCCCTCCTGCCCGAGGCGAGGTCAATCACGCTGAATCCGACCCTCCGCCCTCGGCTTCTGATCTCCGGGGTGGAGATTCCACCGACGGTGAACCCCAGCATACGAAACCGCTCGACGCACCTCATGAACGCAGTTGACTTGCCGGATCCAGGAACCCCCGTAAGGAAGAACCTCCAGCTCCTCATCTCCGACCCTTCTTCCACACTAGACCTGCTCCACACCTGATCCGAGACATCGATATCTTTCCGAGATTAACAAGAATATAAATTAAAATTAAAAAATTGAGATAAAGCCCTCTGTCTATAAAAGAAGTACATAATTCAGTCTCAAAAGGAGCCAATATACTCCGCCGACTCGAAGAAAGCTTTTTTCTCCTCACCAACGATGAGAAACATCGATGGCACCTGCCACCACAAACGGCGATGCTGTGAGACTCGTCCACGACGCGTTGACATGTCTAGGACTGAAACCAAGGCAGATTCCCCATGGCAGGATCGACGAGTTGAGGGGCGGCGTACAATGCTTCGAACTGAAGGAAGGGGAGGGCGTCGACGCAGCCATCATCCTCTCGAAGCTAAATGTCAATTCATTCCAAGACGACGAATCCAGGATCCTATACAAGGTCGACTACGCCGTGAGGGGGGACTTGAAGGGCGTTCTTCCCGGAAGGATCATATCAAGCACCAAATACGAACTGAAGGGGCTGATCAGGAAGAGGCTCACGGGCCTAAGATGGGAGACCCCGCTGGAAGATCAAGGAGGCTACCAAGGCTATCAAAGGCCCCGTGACGGGGGCCTACCGCCTGGCCCAGGGGAGCTGTGGGAGGATGGGCCACACCAGACGTTGACCGAGAGACTGAACCGGGACCCGGAGCTGAATGAAACCATGAGAGCCTTCACAGTGGGTGATGACATTACCCAGACAAATATTACTGTCTTCAGCGATAGTTGGGGGGAATCGATCAGGATCCGTGGGCAGCCATGGTTGAAGGCAGGAGACCTCGCCGAAATATACGCCGCGCCGGCGTATCTGAAGATCGTCAACCGCATCGGCCAACACGTCAAAATGGTCAGGAGAATGTTCGGTGGCCTAACTTTCTAATTCTTTGAAGCCCAAGGTCGATTCTGACAACTAAATTTATTTCCAACATGCATACGACAGGTTTTTCTCCCTCCTCGCTCTAATACACCCAGCTTTGGAGTTCAGCCGTCTTGTTTACCCCTTCACCGCCATCGTCAACCAGTCAGAGCTGAAGCTGGCCCTCCTTCTCAACGCAGTGAACATTCTCATCGGCGGGCTCCTCATCCGGGGGCAGAAGGGGACCGGGAAGAGCAGCGCCGTTAGAGCCATGGCAGACGTGCTCCCCGAGGTGACGGTCGTCAGGGGATGCCCTTTCAACTGTAGCCCGACGGATCCAACGAACATGTGCCCCACCTGCCTGGAGAGATTCCGGGGAGGAGAGGCCCTTGAGACAGAGACGAAGAGGATGAGGGTCGTCTCCCTCCCCATAGGGGCCACTGAGGACAGGGTCATCGGGAGCCTGGATATCGAGAAGGCGATCGGCCAGGGGATACGGGCCCTCCAGCCCGGCCTCCTCGCGGAGGCGAACCAGAACATCCTATACATAGACGAGGTGAACCTGCTCCCCGACCACATTACGGACAGCATCCTCGACGCCGCGGCCTCTGGCTGGAACACCGTCGAGAGGGAGGGTGTATCCGTCTCCCACCCGTCGAGGTTCATCCTGATCGGCACCATGAATCCTGAGGAGGGGGAGCTCAGGCCTCAGCTGGCTGACAGGTTCTCCCTCCACATCTCCGTTGGAGGGATCTACGACGAGGCTCAGAGGGTCGAGATCATCCGCAGGAACCTCGAGTTCGGGGAGGACCCCATCGGCTTCACGAAGCGCTGGCGAGACGAGCAGGAGGAGCTGAGGAAGAAAATCACCGACGCCAGGGAGCTGGTCGGGGTCGTAGAGGCCCCTGAGCCCATGATGAGAGCTGTCGCTTCGGCGTGCATAAGACTCCACGTGGACGGCCACAGGCCGGACATCTCCACAATCAGGGCCGCCAAGGCCCTCGCCGCCCTCGAGGGGAGGAGGGTCGTCACGGCGGAGGACATCATGAGGTCGGCCGTCATGGCCGTGGGCTACCGGACGAGGGGATTCGGCTTCGAGGAGCCCGCCAAGCCGGAGGAGATCCGGGAGGCCTTCACCGGCGCCATCGAGGTGGCCACGTGAAAGGAGGCTAGAGAGTAGGTCCTTACATGGAGCCTAGGGTAGACCAAGAGGTATACGGTCCCGTCATGCGATACCCCTTCACAGCCGTTGTAGAGCAGGACACCGTGAAGACGGCCCTCATCGTGAACGCCATTGACCCCGCGATAGGCGGGGTCCTCGTCTCCGGGCCCAAGGGCTCGGGCAAGTCCCTCATCGTCAAGGCCTTCTCCCAAATCCTACCCGACATAGAACACGTCGCCGACTGCCCCTTCAACTGCAGCCCGGTCGATCCCACCAATCATGTGCCCCGATTGCCTCGCCAGGTTCGAGGGAGAAGGGGCACTGCCCGTTGCTAGGTCGCCTATGAGGATCGTCCAAGTCCCCTTGAGCGTCACAGACGACATGCTCGTCGGCAGCATCGACATGGACAGGGCCATGGGGGAGGGAGTGAAAGCCCTACGCCCCGGGCTGCTGGCAGAGGCGAACCAGAACATCCTATACATAGACGAGGTGAACCTGCTCCCCGACCACATTACGGACAGCATCCTCGACGCCGCGGCCTTGGGCTGGAACACCATTGAAAGAGAGGGGATGTCCGTGCAGCACCCCTCCCGCTTTATACTTGTAGGCACTATGAACCCCGAGGAAGGCGAGCTCAGGCCCCAGATACTTGACCGCTTCGGGGTATGCGCCGACACGGGGAACTTGACGGATCCGGACCTCGGGTACCTAGTCATCAAGAGGAACGAGGAGTTCATGTTGGACCCCCACGGCTTCGCTTCAAAGTATTCAGGCGAGGTTACTGAGCTCCGCGCCAGGATACAGGCGGCAAAAAGGCTCCTCCCCGATGTAGAGATCCCCCAAGAGACTTTCCCGGTAATCGCCGAAACCTGCGCGAGGCTGAGGGTGGACGGCTTCCGACCGGATATCGTCTCGGCCAGGGCCGCAAAGGCCCTCGCAGCCTTCGACAGGAGAGAAACAGTCACCGAGGAGGACGTTGCCCGCTCGCTCGAGCTCGCTCTGGGCCACAGGACTAGGAGGTCGGGTCTTGCCCCTCCGCCCACCCCCGTTGAAATTAGGAGGGCCATGAGGCGTGCGAAGAGCCCGTTGAAGCTCCGTTTAGGGCGCACGATGCCGAGGCTGGGTAGGATAATAGAGATCCCAGGGGAGTACGCGGCCCGATTGTTTAAGGAGGTCTTCAAGAGCCTCGTCTTTGACATCGTTCTCTTGGCCCTCCTCGTGTTCTCGATCATCTACGCCATAGACACGTTGAGGGTGGTCGTCGCACCGCAACCTGCGACCTCTGTCATCCTCCTGATAGAGGTCGTTGTTGGTGGAGCTANCGCTCTCCTACTGACGCGCCTCATCAATCGCCGACGGAGGGAGGAAGTNGCTGTAGGTCTNATAGANCTNTCGAAGACGATTATAGAGGCCGAGGGAAGGCTCCCGCCCCCGGATAGGGCCACGGGAAGGGGTGGTGGGACGGCCCAGGCGAGGGTGAGGTACAGGAAGGGGGGCGATGCGACGCCCGACTACGGGATGAAGATACTTAAGTCCATCGAGGGCCTCCAGAAGAGGCCGGCGATCGCCAAGGCCGTGAAGCTTGCTAGGTCGACCAGGGGCGGGGGTTACATGGGAGGGAGGAGGATGAGGGCCACCTCCTCCTCTTCGAGGGGGAGGTACGCATGGTACCAAACTCCCAGAGGAAAGCCCAGTGACGTCGCGCTCGTACCGACCCTCAGGGCCGCGGCCCTCCATCAGCATGACAGGAGGGGGCAGACTCCCCGCACCCTNATCAAGCCGGAGGACATAAGGGTCAAGGTCCGCGAGTACCACGCCCCCTTCTCCATCATCCTCCTTGTGGACATGAGCCTCTCTATGATCGAGTCCATGGAGAACATCGTGCAGACCATCTACACGTTCCACAGCGAGGTGTACAGGAGACGGGACCGGGTCGGCCTCGTCGTATTCAAGGGTTCCAAGGCCTTCACCATCCAGACCCCCACTCGTAACCTCGATCTAGTGGTCGAGAAGCTGAGGAAGATTGGGGCGAGCGACTTTACGCCCATGGCGTCGGGACTCTTCCAGGCATGGAAGGTCCTGAAGCAGGAGAAGCTGAGGAACAGGGACGCGATACCCCACCTGATCGTGGTCTCGGACGGCATCGTCAACGTGCCCCTCGACGTACCCCTCTCGCCTCTGACCAGGAGGAGGTACACGAGCGAGTCCCAGGCGGACTCCTTCGACATCGCCCGCCTATTAGCAAAGGAGGGGTTCAGGGTCTACGTCGTCAACACGAGCCACTCCAAAGAGGAGGCGGGGTCCTTCCCGATTATGGACGAAACGAGGAGGATCAGGCTCTCCCCGACCCAGTTCCTCATGGAGCTGGCCCGACTCTCGAAAGGAAGTTACATCGGGCTAGGTCCCGGCGGCGTGAGGG
>JGI2171J19970_10001401_pt1 | contig 13545 bp, 17 predicted proteins | sample DeeMarSWOR324_28_FD_19970 | JGI IMG/M metagenome (IMG submission 19970) | reverse complement strand
CCCAAGCTTGATTTTGGAAGCCGTGAGGAAGGCTCAGGTGGCCATATACTACAGCCTAGGTGACCCCGCCTTTGTTGAGGTAATTGTCCGTCAGACTATAGGCAAGAAAAAAGTTGTTGAAGACCCAGTTTTGAGGTGTCTTGTTGAAATTGAGCGGACGGTTCAGCAGGTTGTACAGTCTCCCGCCCAGTTTTGAGGTGTCTTGTTGAAATTGAGCGGACGGTTCAGCAGGTTGTACAGTCTCCCGAGCCAAATCATGAGAAGGCTGTTGAACGAGCAGATGGTCTTATCAGAATTGCATCGGACATCGTGGAGCTTTTGACAGGTGAGACGGCATAGTGAACGTGAAAGTGAAGCTTCTGGGAGTTTTTCGTGGGCTTTCTGGGAGAAGCCAGCTTTCAATAGAACTGGATGAACCNGCANTNATGAGGAAGCTTGTTGAGAAACTTGCTGAATCTTTTTCACTTAGATTTAAGCGAGCGTTAGTTGACCCGGAGCTTGATGACTCGAGGTCGAACATGCTTATTCTTGTGAATGGAAGGGAGATCAGTGTTCTTCATGGTCTTGAGACTGAAATTTGTGATGGTGACGACGTGGTTCTGATTCCAGTTTCACATCGCGGATAAGTAGCATTCTGTTAGATTAGAAAGTGAATGTTGCCTACTCAAACCATGCGGAAATGATTCTACAGTTTTACGTCTCTTTGATGAAAGGAATTTTGAATAGATTTTTGGTTCGGCTATTTAGGGAATGGGCGCGTCCAATACGCATATATCATTTTTCGCAATATTTGTCGACTAGAAGTATTCCCTATAAGAAGATTTCATAGTTTAGTTCTATTTAGAGGACGGAGGTATGACGAAAAGCGTTTGCGCGTTTGCAGGAAACCCGTCTGCCATATTCCAAGCAATCATGGATGTAACGGTTCCTTTGTCTATAGGCCCTACTGAAATGACATTTCTAGTTTTGTTCGTTATTGCGATCTTTTTTGGAGTCGTTTATTCAAAACGGCTGCGTATATTTATTGACTACTTGGTTGGTGATAGAATTGAATAAGGAAACGTTTGAGCTATACAGGCAGTTAAGGGAACATGGTTACTCCCACAAAGTAATTCACCATATTCTAAAAATCTATGAGTAGTGCAATATTTTTCACTAGATAGCGCATTTTGAGAGTAAATGTATATTACCTATCCTAACGTTTTCCAGCCACGTGGTGATGTCCCCCGCATTCCCCCTTTTTTTCTTGGGATTTTTGGCACATATAGCATACATGCAAAAAGGAAGAAAGTGCGTAAGACGGACCGAAGATTTAGCTAATAAGCTTAATATCTTCTTGGGGGTCTTCGTTTGGAATAGCATTCTCGGCAATATACGGGTCTGCTTCCGTCGGGTTTGAAGGGAACTTCACATTCTTGACCACAATCAGCGCATACAGCCTTGTGCATTTCCCGCTTTTCTCTATACGACAATCGAACTACACCTCCATTTAACAGTCAACGAAAAACCAGCATTCTCATGGAATTCTAATTCTCGTGTGCTCAATCAGTTGACATATTGGCTATTTAAACTCTTTTGTGTGCATGAGCTTGCATGCATGCTGTTTCTCACACGAGAATTGAAAGATTCTTATAGCTCGCTAACCTATGAACTCCATAGGAGAAGTAACGATTTTTGAAATCTCGCATGTTCTCTACTGTGCAATGTAAAGGTTGTAGCTTCAAAGGTTCCACTTACTGTTGGCGTCAATGTCCATACAACGTTTGGAAAAAACAAACCTGGTAAGAACCCGCATTTCCCCCTTTTTTGTGTTTAAGGAATGCATGCATGCGACTTTTGCTTAATACAGCAATGAGGGCTTGTTTGCTTCTTCAGTTATTTGGAGCACAATGTTTAGTTCTCTGAAGTATCTGATTGCTGTTTTACCTCCTTCTGTAATCGCATAAACAACTCTTGTCTTATCTCTTTTCTTGGGCAACGTTTGTTCTTTGACGAGGTTGTGCTCGGTTAGAGAGTCCAAGTATTGTTTCAGAACAATGCAGTTTACCTTAGCCTTTTGCATGATGTGAGTTATCTTTAGTGGTCCATGACGAGCCAAGGCTTTAAGGATGTCAATACGCATTTCCAACTGTGACCTTCGCACAATCAAACCCTATTTCCTAAGTATTACGACTCAATCTTAAATCCTTTCAGAATCCCGACTCAGAACCCAAGTTAAATTTTCTTCATATTGATACTAAGTTAGTAAGCATGCAAGAGGATAGAGAAACATCCGTAGAAATCGAGGATACATTCGCCGAAATGTTTCCAGAGGGGTTGACATCAACCTCTGGACGTTAGAGTGTCTAACAAACACTCTTTCTTTTTTAACATAGAAGATGCAAACATGCCAAAAGAGAAAGAAGATGGTTAACGGTTTTGTCCTTTGCCGTCACCCATTCTTCTCTTCGACTTACAGGGGTTAGGGTTTCTTCCTCCTCTTCTTCCACCAGGTCTGCCTACACCTCGCCCACTACCATCTCTGCGACGTTTTTCCCCACGTGGATTTCTATCGGTCATAAATGTATTCACCTCCTCTATTCCCAAATGTAAAGCGTTGAATCTCCACAGTTTCAAAGATGTGATTCAGCATGCTTCTCGTAACCCTTAAATGATTCATCAATTCGACTTTCACCTTTTCTTATCATTTCATCAATCAATATGAAAATGCATGGCTCATTTGGCGTTGGACAATCCATCGCTGGATGAAATAGACATCTCCTCTTCCTCATACACTTAGGTTTAACCATATCGCATCTCAATCCGATAGCATGCATGCACGACTAAAGATATCTACTATTCTTCTAACTTAACAATTGAATGTTTGCTATTCTAACGTTTTCCAGATATTCTTCAGCAGCATCGCGGCATTCGATGGCTAGTTCTCTGCTTGTTGTGGGCAAGTCCGTCATTACGTACTGTGGATAAAAGGCCAAAAGCGTGTAAGGGATTCTCGAATCTACTTCTGCGATGAAGCTGGCCAAACTGCGAACTTCCTCGGCGTCCACGTAGCCTGAAATAAGAAGGGTGCTGGCGGTCAAGATCGGCAGGTCAGAGCGTTTNTTGAAGAATTTCTCGCCGATCATTTTGAAACTTCTGAGCGTAGGAACGTTTGAAACTCCGTTAAGGGCCTTGTTCAGATTTTCGTCCCATGTCTTCAGGTCGAATTTGATTATCCCTCCGCTGACAGATGAGAGCTCAGCGGCTTTCAGCGCAAACTCTTTTTTCCAGTATCCGTTTGTTTCCCAGCAGACCCTGAATATGCGTTTTTCCTTCTCGGCTTTCTCTAGTGCCAGTTGACTTGTTTTCAGAGCATGAGGCATCTGCACCGATGGATCTCCGCCAAAAAAGCATATACATGAGACATGTGCGTCTGCTTTGGCGGCTAGGCTTTCCGCGCTCATCATAGGCTCAAGCTTAGCAGCTAGGTTCCTGTAGTGCCAGTTTTGGCAGTAGAGGCAGTCCATGCTACATGCTCCATAGAACACGGCGAGGTTTGAGTAGCCTTTTTCTGCGCCGCGTCTGTACGCGTATTTGGGGTAGCCTGCTCCGGTGCATCCTGAACAGAACCACCATGCTACGCAGTTTGTTGGTAACGGATCGTAATACCATTGAAGAATACCTTTGTCTGGAGTTCCTCCCCTTCGAACAAGTCGACCATCCACGTTGAAGACCAGCCCGCAGAAGCCCTTCTCGTCGGCACCTATCTTGCAGTTGTTTGCGCACATGCCACATGAGATTCCGTTCGGGTCTTTTGGTGGTTTTGGTGGAAGGCCAAAGGTTTCTCGGCTTTCTGCGTGTGCTTTGTCGTTTATTTCTAGTCCTTGTTCAGGGTTCTCTCGGATGCACTTTAAGCAAACTCCGAGATGACTGGAGATTAGATTTGACTGTTTACTGCAGATTTGGCATCGACCCAATAAGTGCACCAAGAAAAGCTTAGAAATCACCTTATTTTACGTTGTCATTTTGTAAGTTCACGTCGCGATAAGCTGATCTAATAGGTCATTCAAATTCCGAGAAATCGACAGAGCCGAAGTTGAATGATCGCAGCTTTTTTCTTTATGTAGCACTACTAGGCTCAAAAGGCAGAGTTCTAACCATCACACAGGCAGCTTCACCATCAGCATAATAACCGCGAATCGTCCGCTTAACCCTAAAACCCATCTTCCTATAAAGACCCACACCTGCTGTGTTACTCGCCCGAACCTCCAAAACACACTCCTTCCCATCATACTCAACCATAGCTTTCATCGCTTCCTTCATCAAGGCAAATCCAACACCGCGACGTCGACAATTCGGTAAGACAGCGATAGAAATAACATGTCCTCTCTTAGCAATCCTAAGCAAGCTACCCCCGGGAAAAGGCGTCTCAATCCGACACATTACATAGCCCACCATTTCTCCGTCCTCTTCCGCAACAACAAAAGCCTTCGGAAAACGCTCATGCAAATCCATGAAAAAGAGAGGCGAATAATTTTCAGGAAGACATTGCTTGTTTATGTGCATCACATGCCCCAAATCAGCAGGTTTAAACAGCCTCAAAGTAAACATCGTCTGCATAATAACCCCAGCTGCCAACATTATTCTGCTTTTTTTACAACCGGGAACGTAAGGTTGCCCAGTGGCATGGCCCAAACCTTAGCGTTCTTGCCCACAATTTCAGAAGCGTCACGCAACGCGTCGTTCACAACTCTCGCAGTTTTCAGCTTGAACAGGTTCACGGCATAATAATCGGGCATAACTGAAACAAAGATAATCTTAGCCTTCTGCAAAGCCTTCAACAAGTAATAAGCCTTATGTCCACCCATACGAAAACGCTTCTTGATCTCCTTCTCCATCCCCTTCAAGTCTTTGAACTTCGTCATCCACTCGTGAAAAACATCATGACCATGGCCTTCTGGACATTCCGCCACCAAAACGATGACTCCACCTCTTTTCACTGCTTCGAGGGCGTTGTCAACTCCTTTATAGGCTTGGTAAAGATTAATGTCAAGCGGGTGCCCACCAGGACTTACAACAACAATGTCCGCCCTTCTGTCAATAGGCACCTTATACATCTCGTCTACAAGTTTCACACCCTCATAAAAAGCTAGTTCCAAATCTCCTGCAAACGCTTGGACTAGTTCCAGTTTACTNTTTGTNACAATGTTTAAGATGAAATCCACCTTGGCGAGTTTCGCTGCTTCAACCATATCCTCATGCACCGGATTGCCCTCTAACACACCTGTTCTGGATTTTGGATGCAGAAGCATGGCGTGATTATGCTGGATGGTTTCTGCACTCGACACGGCGGGTAGAACGCTTTTCCTTCCACCGCCATACCCAGCATAATAATGTAAGTCAACATCTCCCGCCAAAATTTTAACATCAGCGTTGGCAAAAACCTTGTTTACGTAAACCTTAGTTCCAAAAGATGTCTTACCCAAAAAAACTTGATCCTTAGCGTTACAGTCATGATTTACTGCTCTCACCCTTTTCAGAGTCTCTTCACCCACAAGTTTTTTCATCTCATCCGGGTTAACAGCACGATGGGTGCCGCAGCCAAAAATAACCGTAATATCTTCATCTTTCACTCCAGCCTTGTTAAGTTCGTCTAACAATGGAGGAACCATCAAATAGCTCGGAGTCACTCGGGTTGCGTCGTCAACTACTATGGCTACTTTGTCACCAAGCTTTGCAATTTCGCTTAATTGTTTAGTACCAATAGGTTCTCTTAGGGCTCTTTCAACCTCAACTCGAGGATCGGGCACTCCCCTCTTTTCTTTCGGTTCTATCGTGCCTAAGAAGGTTCTAGTAGGTATTCTTGCGCAGATCTCGGTTTTCCCGTAGGGAAGCCACACATCGACCATGAAATCCCTCTAATTGATTACAAGACTTTTGTGAGCACCATTTAAACATAGCGGACAAACAGCGTAAGTTCTTTAAACCAAACCTACATAACTCCCAGCAGGGAGCATGGAGGAAGTAATGCCAAATGGAAAGGAAAATCTTGATGATAATCGCTCAGAAAGATTTTAGAGATGAAGAATTTCGAGAACCCAAGGCAATTCTAGAGAAAGAAGGCATCAAAGTCACGGTAGCTAGCACTGCGACTGGAACTGCAAAGGGGATGTTCGGTATGCAGGTGATTCCAGATATCGCTATAGACAAAGTTAACCCTGCGGAATTTGACGCTGTGGTGGTCGTTGGAGGATCTGGCTCTCAAACCTACCTCTGGAATAATTTGCAGGTCCACAAAATAGTTCAAAGTTTACATCAACATGGAGGCCTAGTCGCAGCCATTTGCATATCTCCCGTCGTCTTGGCAAAAGCTGGACTTCTAGAAGGAAAGAAGGTGACGGTGTTCCGAACCGCGACTACTCTAAACGAATTGAAAAAGGTTGGAGCACTAATCTCGGACGCTCCAGTTGTCGTCGATGGTAGAATAATAACAGGAAAAGGCCCAGAAGCAGCTGGAGAGTTTGGTCAGAAAATCGCAGAAAGCGTAGTGAAACTACACCCTCAAAAATAATTAAATTTGTTGTATTCTCATCTAAACCGCCGCGTGTCTCGATCAGTAGGAGTTAAACCCTTAAGAGAGATATAAAACTGATCAGATGTTTGAGTTGACAAGATTCTTATTAAGAAAGTGACCTATACAAGTACCTCTGAGGAGATGTAAATTGTCGCTAGGAAAAAACAAGGAAGCCATGAAAGCTGAGCTTTGTCGAGTTCTGAACAAGATTGGAGCTTTGAAGTTTGGAACTTTCAAGCTTACGAGTGGGCGAGTCAGCCCCTACTACATTGACCTCAGAATCGTTCCAAGCTTTCCAGACGCGTTTCAAAGAATTTGTAACCTATATGTCAATCTTATAGAAGGTGACGTTGGAACCACCAACTTTGACAGAATTGTAGGAATCCCAACTGCGGGTATTCCATTCTCATCTCTTCTTGCTTATCATCTTAAGAAACCTTTCCTCTACATTCGACCGCATGTGCGGGTGCATGGACGAGAGCGTCGAGTGGAAGGCATTATGATGCCAGGTGACCGCGTCTTATTAATAGACGATCTCATAACTACCGGACGATCTATGAGAAAGGCTGTAGCAATGATCAGAGCGGAAGGAGGCTTGGTCACAGATGCGGCTGTTTTGATAGATCGAGAGGAAGGTGGAAAAGAAAGACTGGAGGCGGACGACGTTAGGTTGCATTATTTGCTGAAAGCAAGTGAGGGTGCCGATAAACTCTACGAGATAGGTGTCATCACAGAGAATCAACTAAAAACAATCTTGAAACAAGTGAAAAAGAAATAGCACTTGGTCACAGACCTCTGGATCTTACGAATCTTCTTTCCATCGCCTGAGTTGCACAACTATTCTGCCACACTTTTTAGGTTATTTTACCTCCACAAAATGCAGTATCATATTTGAGTAATTGTACAAAAAATATGAAAAGGGGAAAGATTTCACTACGTCTATTCGTAGTATATCAGATCTTGATCTTCAAGTCTCTGATGAAGTTTGTTAACTGCTTGATAAACGTCTTCTTCATGCTTGGCGCCTGTGCATACCAGTTTTCCGCTTGCGAATAGAAGAATCACAACTTTAGGCTCAGCCATTCGGTAAATGAGACCAGGGAATTGTTCAGGCTCATACATGGTTTTTCCCAGCGAATAAGTTGCTTTTTCAAGGTCGATGTTTCCTCCTAGACCTGCTGAGGCAACTATGTTCTGAATCTTCAGTTGTGGCTTACTGATGATTATTATTCCGCTCTTCTTCAGTTCTTTCACTACTTTCATTACGGCCCTTCTCGCCTCTTTTTCCGACTTGGCTCCTGTGCACACCATCTTTCCCGAGTTGAAAATTAGAGTGGCTGTTTTCGGCTTTTTCAAACGAAAAACGAGTCCTGGGAACTGTTCTGGGCGGTACTCGACTCCGGGATGACCCTTAACCACAGCGTTCAGGTCGACTCTTTGATCTAGCGTCGCGGATGCAACCACGTTTTCTATGTTGATTGAAGCTTCAACCTTTGGCACTTGAGCACCTCTTTATAAAGATATCAGATTTCAGTAGGAGTCATTTATAAAGGCTTGGTTCCGAGCATCAGCTTTCTTCCTCAGCGAAGGATGACACATGTAAAGTGAGCAAGTGAGTATGCATGTCCTCTTGGTACGGTAATAAAATATCGTATCTAACTCTTTGAGACAGCTTCCCTTTATTTTTAAAGAAAATTAATGTCTTTTGGTTTATGGTGTAAGCGCGTCTTGTTGATTCTTCTTTCTAGGAAAGGGAATATAGTCGTAAAACAGGAAAAGAAGCAGCAGCGCAACAACTAATATCATCCCGATTGGGGTCCACAAAAACTCTCGTAGAAATAGAGGAATATAACCTATGTGGGATACGTGGCCAACAACTTTGCCAACTAGATGGTTCTCTGCAAGATCACAATCAGTCTCCCAGTTACCGTCCCAGTTGTCTGCACCACTATTAGCATCTCCCTTCGTTTGGAAATACCATTTTCCACCTCTGAATTCCTTATCTACTGCTCTATGCACGATAAGTTCGCTTGTATCTGTGGGCTTGTGAAAAACAATGACGTCACCAGGTGGAACAGCATCATCTCGGCCAACTACAATATCTTGGCACTCGATACTCCTTGAACCATGATAAGGTCGCCTTTGTACAAGGTAGGTTCCATACTTCCAGAGGCAACTGCCAACATCGGGTACTCCGTTCTTAAAGCCGTTGTCAAACCAATCCAGAAAGCAAAAACACTAACCACAACTACTACGAGCAAAANAGCGGTCCTCACGTANTCCTTCTTNAGTATTTCTGGTAGTTTCAATTGCTTCACCTGCCATTTGCCGCCGCAATTTACGGCATTTTTCTGCAAGAGTGTTGTTAGTTNTTGTGTGCTAAAAACTTAGTGTTCACCTAAACAAAAAGAAGGGAGGTTGAAGTTTCCTTACCTTCGCTATCATCGATTCCCTAGTGCATTGACCACAGAGCGTTAGCGCCTTAAATCTTTCTTTTACCCAAGACAGTCCTGAAGGCTTTCTTGCATCTGGGGCAATCGAAGAGCCCTATGGTCAGCTCGATTTTCTTTCCCGTTTTATCTGGGCGACCAGCCATCTTCCAAGACTTTCTTTCGCGAGCAACTTCTGCTCCACATTTTGGACATTTAGCCATGCATCTTCCTCCATCATAAACATTCATCATGGTTTGAATGATATTGAATAAAAAACTTTCCCTACATTGCCCTAAAAATCTCTGACCTAACATTCAATATGTAGGGATTAGAAGCTTGTTTACGTATTCCCACCATTGTTTTTTCATAGCCTACTACTTTTGAGAAAGACGGCTTTTCCGAGTCTAGGGATACTAGTTTGGATCATCTTTGCATCTGTGTTAGATTTCCAAAATGCTTTTACACATGCTTTTGCTGTATCTTTTGTGCTTCAGGTTGCTGGTCTTCTTGGACGAATCTTCAGAGAACCCTTTTAAAACGCTGCTTAAACCCATTCGCAGACTGATTGAGCAGAGGGGATTTGACGCTCCAACTGAACCCCAGAAGAAGACCATCCCAAAAATCCTAGAAGGAAAAAACGTTCTCCTAATATCACCAACCGCCACGGGAAAAACCGAAGCAGCTGTTTTGCCAGTTCTCAACATGCTCATCAAAGCACCAGAAAGACCATATGGAATCAAAATCCTCTACGTTACGCCGCTCAAAGCATTAAACCGAGACATACTTGAACGTCTCGAATGGTGGTGTAACAACCTAGACGTTAAGCTAGCGGTTAGACACGGCGACACCGACACAAAAGAACGCACAAGACAAGCTCGCAGCCCACCAGACATGCTTATCACAACACCGGAAACGTTACAAGCCATCTTGCCCGGGAGACTGATGCGGCAACATCTCAGCCAAGTCAGTTGGGTAATCGTGGACGAGGTACACGAGATGGCGGACAGCAAACGAGGAAGCCAGTTGTCACTGGCTCTTGAGAGGCTCCGATGGATTACGGGTAGAGAGTTCCAGCTGATCGGCTTGTCCGCTACGATTGGCAGTCCAAAGAGGGTTGCTCAGTTTCTTGTTGGTAGTGGACGTGATGTTGAAATTGTGAGGGTTTCTGTTGCTCGACTTATGAAATTGAAGATTCTTTTTCCGAAACCTGAATCTGAAGATTACGAGCTTGCTTCAACGCTTTTTACTCGTCCCGAGGTAGCTGCTCGACTCCGTATAATTCGCAGGTTTCTTGAGAAGCAGAAGTCTGTTCTTCTTTTTACCAACACACGTGCCATCTCAGAGGTTTTGGCAAGCCGATTCAAGGTTTGGGACATAGACTTCCCTGTCTCCATTCATCATGGGTCCTTAGCTAAGCCTTCACGGATTGCGGCTGAACGGGGTTTGAAGAGTGGCGAGCTCAGAGGACTGGTTGCCACATCGTCTTTAGAGTTAGGAATCGACATCGGACGTATTGACATGGTTATTCAGTACATGAGCCCTCGACAGGTTACGCGGTTGATTCAGCGTGTGGGCAGGAGTGGGCACAGGATTGGAAGAATCGCTAGAGGGATCATCATCACCATGGATTCTGATGATACATTGGAGACTATGGCTATTGCCCGGATGGCTGGTGAGGAAGATCTGGAACCCGTGGAGATTCCGCATAAGCCCTACGATGCCTTGGCACATCAGATCATCGGATTGCTGATGAAGAAGAAGCGTTGGTACTTCTATGAAATCTATGACTTGTTCAAGAATGCTTATCCTTACGCTGATCTGACTGTTGAGGATGTTCAAAAGGTTTTGACGTACATGCACCAGCGTTTTCCAAGGTTTGCTTGGGTTTCTTTTGAAGACCAGTTGGCGATTAAACCTCGTCGGACGAAGGCTATGTATGAGTATTATTTTGAGAATTTGTCTATGATTCCCGCGGAGAAGAAGTATCTGGTGGTTGATGAAACGTCTGATAGTGCTGTTGGAGTCTTAGACGAGGCTTTTGTCGCTGAATACGGCAAGCCTAACGTGAAGTTTATCATACGTGGCACTCCGTGGAAGATTTTGAATGTGATGGGTGACCAGATATATGTGAAGCCTGTTGACGATCCAACTGGGGCTATTCCCAGCTGGGTTGGCGAGGAGATTCCTGTTCCTTTTATGGTGGCACAGGAGGTTGGGCGGATAAGGGGTCGAGTGGAGGAGCAGATGAAGGCTGGAGTGAAACCTGAAGATATTGGTGTTCAGTTAACTAAGGAGTATCCAGCGGATAGGGATACGATTTTACGTGCTTTGGCTGATACTGTTGAGCATGTGCGTAAGGGTTTCCCAGCTCCTTCTGACAGTCAGATCTTGGTTGAGGATTGGGAGGATTTCGTGATTGTCCATGTCCATTTTGGTTCGTTGACGAATCGTGCTTTGGCTCAGTTGTTTGGCCATGTTTTGTCTGAGGAGCTTGGGGCTGGCGTTGCCGTTCAGCACGACCCTTATCGTATCTTTGTTCAAACTGGGGGGCAAGCGAATGCCGACCGCGTTGTGGCTTTGTTTGGCGAGTTGAGTCAGCTGGACGAGCTGGCTGTTCGCAGTTTGTTGGCGAAATCGGCCGTTCGAACCGGGATTTTCAAGCGGCGTATGGTCCATGTGGCTCGTCGTTTCGGTGCCTTGAAGAGATGGGTTGACTTTAGCAAGGTGAGTTTGTCGCAGTTGATGAAGAGTTTTGAGGGAACAGCGATTTATGATGAAGCTTTGAAGGAGGTTTTCACAAACGATCTGGATTTGGAGCATCTGATTCGTATTTTAGACGAAGTTCGAAGAGGCGAAGTTAAGGTAGTTAAGCTGGATACTGGTGGGGAAGCAACTCCTATTGCTCGTGTAGGCATTGAGAAGGTAAGCATGAAAACCGATTTGATCCCACCTGAGCGCATAAAAAGAATTCTAATAGAGTCAACCAGAGCTAGGCTGCTGAATGAAGTTAGAACCTTCGTCTGCTGCAGTTGTTGGGATTATTTGGAAATGTCGCGTGTAAAGGATTTGCCTGAGCGTCCAATATGCCCCAATTGTGGTTCTGGTCGGCTAGGCGTGTTGCGAAGGGGAGAAAACCAGGTTTTGCCTTTGGTTGAGAAAAAAGATGAGAAGTTGACGAAAGAGGAGGAGAAAATTAAAGAGTGGGCTGTTAAAACAGCGGGCTTAGTGGATAGGTTTGGCTTGCCTGCAGTCGTGGCTCTTTGCGGGCGAAGATTGAAGGCCAGTGATGTGGAGGATGTCTTGAAGAAAGAAAAAACGCTTTCAGACCAGTTTTTCGAGTCAGTAATAGAAGCAGAAAGAAACGCACTCAGAAGAAGATTCTGGTAAGATCAATTTCGATAGACGTAGTTTCTACGATTGCAAATGCGAATAAAAGGTTCATCGAAGGTTAAACCATATTTTTCCTCTTCTCATCCCTCTCAGAACTTCATACATTTCTTTCTCAACAATCCGCATTACGACAAGTGAGACGACGAACAAAGATAGACAAACCATGGCAGCCAGTACCGTGTCTGCAAAGCTGTTGGTTCCAAGAAACACCATCAACGAACCAACCGCAAACGCAATGCTCACCATCTCTAAAGAAAACTTGAGAAAATTCCTCCAACTCAGAGGTATTACGTCCCACGTCAACTTCCTAGCTCTCACTATTTCAAAGCAAACCATCAAAAATAACCCTTTCCCACCCACCCCGCCTTACCAAGCAAAAACTAGGCCCTTCACACACGCACACATCAGAACGCACCAATTTTCACGCGATTCATGCTGGAAACTCAAGTAATCGAAAGGCAAACACCGCTCAACTCAAACACGGAAACAGAAACAAAACCCAAAAACAACTCTGACAGAAGCCACGACCCCCCGTATAGGGGGTCTACAAAGAGAGAGACAAACGCAAACAACATAACAAAAACAGACACACAGAAACAAAAACCCTTAAATCCACAAACAAACACCAAACAAATCCTCACAAACAATCGAGGTAACTCAACATGACCTCATCCAAAAAACTAACAGTAGAAGAACTATTAGCAAAAGCCAAAAAACCAGCAAAACTCGCACTAGCATACCACCCATACTATCAAGGAAAAATACAAATCATGCCAAAATGCCAAATCCGAACACCAGCAGACTTCGCAATCTGGTACACACCAGGCGTAGCAGCCTCATGCCGAAAAATCAAAGACGACCCAGAACAAGTCTTCACACAGACAAACAAATGGAACTTCGTGGCGGTAGTAAGCGATGGAACACGCGTACTCGGACTCGGCGACATCGGACCACAAGCAGGACTACCAGTTATGGAGGGAAAAGCGCTACTATTCAAATACCTCGGCGGAGTCGACGCATTCCCAATCTGCCTAGGCACCAAAAACCCAGAAGAAATCATAACTGCGTGCAAATGGTTAGAACCCACATTTGGAGGAATAAACCTCGAAGATATAAGCAAACCAAAATGCTTCCGTATACTGGAAGAAACAAGGAAAAAACTGAACATAC
>JGI2171J19970_10001400_pt1 | contig 13552 bp, 10 predicted proteins | sample DeeMarSWOR324_28_FD_19970 | JGI IMG/M metagenome (IMG submission 19970) | reverse complement strand
GGAATCTGCTTTTCAATCTCTCTGAAAAGGATGAGGCTGCCGGGGAGGTTGCACGAGCTGTAGCAGATAACTTCAATAGGCTTCCTGAGAATGTGAGGAATAAACTATTGTTTAATCTCTCTGAAAAGGATGAGGCTGCCGGGGAGGTTGCACGAGCTGTAGCAGATAACTTCAATAGGCTTCCTGAGAATGTGAGGAGTGCTTTATTATTAACCCTCTCTGAAAAGGATGAGGCTGCTAGGCGTGTCGCACGAGTTGTAGCAGATAACTTCAATAGGCTTCCTGAGAATGTGAGGAATAAACTATTGCTTAATCTCTCTGAAAAGGATGAGGCCGCCGGGGAGGTTGCACGAGCTGTGGTAGATAACTTCAATATAGTTCCTAAAGAGATGAGGAACTTGCTTTTCGATTTCCCTCAAAAGAATGAAGCTGCTAGAGAAGTTGCACGAGCTGTGGTAGATAATTTTAATAGCCTTCCTGAAGAGGTGAGAAGTGAGCTATTGCTAACCCTCTCTGAAAAGGATGAAGCTGCTAGAGAAGTTGCACGAGCTGTGGTAGATAATTTTAATAGCCTTCCTGAGAATGTGAGGAATAAACTATTGCTTAATCTCTCTGAAAAGGATGAGGCTGCCGGGGAGGTTGCACGAGCTGTAGCAGATAACTTCAATAGCCTTCCTGAGAATGTAAAGAAATTACTGTCTACCCTCTCTAAAAAAGATGAATCTGCTGATATCGTTGCACCGGCTTTAGCACGTAATTTCAATAGGCTTCCTGAAGATATGAAGGAGCTATTTTTAACACTCTCTGAAAAGGATGAGGCTGCTTGGGGTATTGCACGAGCTGTAGCAGGGAATTCCAAACGAATTCCTGAAGATGTAAGAAATAAACTATTGCTTAACCTCTCTGAAAAGGATGAGGCAGCTAGGGAGGTTGCATGGACGGTATCCAGAGAATTCAGTAGACTTCCTGAAGATGTAAGAAATAGACTATTGCTTAACCTCTCTGAAAAGGATAAAGCTGCTGATATCGTTGCAGCAGTCTTGAGAGAAAATTTCGATAAGATCCCTGATGATGTGAGGAATACATTATTGTTAAACCTCTTTGGACAGGAATTACAAATACGGAGATTCAATAAATCCGATATAGAATACTTGGTTAAAATCCTTACCCTCAACAATCAATACAACTATCCTGTCATTGACGGACCAAATGCCATGGAAAGAGTAGCAGCCTGCAAGGCTGCAGTTTTCCTGGTTGCTGAAATAAAAGAGCAGCCTTGTGGATTCATAAGAGCAGTTTACGACGGCTCCCGCGCCCTTATCCATCTTCTTTCAGTACACCCCGACTACCAACATCGTGGCATTGGTACAGCCCTCGTCAACGCAGTATGCAAAGAGTTTTCCCACCAAGGCGCACCATCTGTCAGCGCCACCGTCACTGAACAAAGTGTTGGATTCTGGGAAAAGCAAGGATTCAAAAGAACACCAGCTTTTTTAGTACTTAAAGAATCAATATAACCTTACAGAAGGAGGAAACCAATGAATAAAACCACAAAATATACTGAAAAAGAAGCCGAATTACTGGATAAAGCACACAAAAAAGAGACAATAACCCCAATTGTTTACGAAGGGCCAGCCGTAAAAGAAATTTACATGAGAGAAGTTTTATCTCACATAACCCCCACCACCCGATTACTTGATTTATGCTGCGGAGCAGGAAACTTCCTCCAATCACTCTCTGGTACCATACCACATGGTGTTACAGCAGGAATCGACATATCCTCTGCCATGGTGCAAAGAGCCAGAAAAAATACTTATTCACTTATCAACACTATAATAGTGCAAGGAAATATAACTCACTTACCCTTTTCCAGCTCTGCATTCAATATAGTAACATGCCGCATGGGTCCAGATGTAATAACTGAAGTATACCGAGTACTCAAACCAGAAGGATGGTTCATCCACATGGGTGCAGGATACCATTACAACCCTGAAATAGAAGCAGTCTTCAGCGAGAGGTACACCTTTAACCCCTATGAATCTCTGGATGAATCCACCTGGAAAGAAACCATTCTGAAAGATGCTGTAAAAGCAGGGTTTCATGCCGCCATATCAGATTTCACCCGTTTTGTGTATTACACTCCAGAGGGGCTAACAAAATATCTAGAGATGATCCCTGTCGTCAAGGAATTCGAGAGCAAAAAAGATCAGCCATACATCAAAGAAATTGCACAAAAATACAGGACATCCAAAGGGATAAAAATTACCCGTCAATATTTCATATTAAAAGCGAAAAAATCGTTTTGATTTGTATACCCCTTTATCCAAAGAATACGGACCGTCAAAAACTGTTAGAAATAAAATCTTCAATATCAAATTCCAAAATAACTAAACCGAATGTTACACGTGTAACAATTTGAGAAAAACACTAATAGCCCATTCCTTTGTTATATATTTCTGTCACATATCTCTTCATTTGTTAGAAGGATTTTTACCAAATTTTATCAGCACATAAGCAAAAATCTGCATGATCAATTCCAGATCAAATATTTGCCACTAAATAAGCGGGAGAGGTTCCCATCCGATAGTCTGGAATTTCTTATTTCAACCTGTGCCATCAGTCTTCAAGAGAGATTTCAGGTTGGTCTGGGTTTGAATGTGCACTTTTCACTGCTTTCACTGCCTGGTCAATGATTTCCTTGACAGTATGAGGAGATTCAACATTGTGAAGCCGAACATGTCTCGAACGAGCTGGCTTTTCTGGATCAGAAGAGCCAACATGAATATCCAGGAAAGCTCCAAACAGCTGTACAAAGAAGTACTTCCTCACATCAATAGAGAGAACGTTCTCCAAGGGGTAGCTTTGCCAAGTTTTCCATTTTTTTATGTAGATGTGGGTTACCGTTATTACATACTGATGGCGATGACGCCAGTAAGACGATACAACTGCTATGACTGCGAAAAGAGGAAGAAGTGTCAGAAACGCCTTCAACACATAAATGATTCTATCTGGATGATAGAACCAATCGTACACAAAGTTTATTACTGTAAATAACACACCGTATGTCCAGCAAATGCCTATAGTGCCCACCACTTCTGCGCGAAAGGCTGGGCTCCCCTGCCAAAGAACCTTTTCAACCCAGGGATTCTGCAAAGACATGTACATGAAATAGTGCTGGCCTTCAAATAGGTTTTGATGATGACCACGTTGAAAGCCCACACATGTCAAATATTCCTTCGACTATCAAAAAATGAAATAGAACTCCATGTTACACGTGTAACATCAGTGAACACCAGGTGGACAGCCCCGTAACTAAGATTTTTATGCTCACACATTATTGAGAATTATGAGTGAAGTCTTTTACGAATATGAAAAGAATCTTGTCAGTTTCTGCGGCCAATACTGCCGTGAATGTGTCTACTGCAAAAATATCTTTGGGATGAGAGCTAAAGACCTTCTAACTGATGTGGAAAAGAGTCAATGGATCAAAATGGTCTGGGAAAGTCTGAATGCTCCCTTTGACATAGACAACTTCATTGCGGGACTCAAATGGTTAGCATCCTCTCCCGGGTGTCCTGGATGTCTTGCTGGAGCAGGATGGTCTGAATGCCCCATACGGAAGTGTGCCCGAGCTCAAAAAGTCAGAGGCTGCTTCAAATGCAGTGAGCATCCATGTGAAACAGTATCAGGAGAAGAAGCTCAATATCAAAGAAAATTAATCGAACAAATCAAGGATAGAGGACTAGAAGACTATATCAAATTCCGAAGAGGAGAAATTGAGGAATCACAAACCAGTTGAAATCTCTGCCTGTAGCGCAGATAGTAACTTTCTGGGTTTTACCTTGCCCTGTATAGTTAATCAACAATCCAAACCCCTCAAACACTCTAAAAATTCTTCGTACGCACGTATTGATTCTATTGCATAATTATTTGCAGCTATGTAATTCCCCCCTTTAAAATACTCTTGAGCTGTTAACAAAAGTTCCTCAGCTTCCTCAAGTAATCCTTCACAACAAGAAGTATCTATCCCCTTTTCTTGAGCTTGAGAAAGCACATCTAAAGCCTCACTCTGTAACTCTTTAGCTTTCAACATATTTGTTTTTGCCAGGGGTTCCATGGATTTTACAGAGTGGTATACAGAAGAAGTGGGTCTTGTACAGAAATTTGTATCGAGCAGTGCAGCATAGATATCACTGTTTCCATTTCTATAATCCATCCAGACTACTATATTGCAGTAGACAGCGGGACTGTGAAATACACTGCTTGTGATTGTTATTTGAACCCTTGTTGATGTTACATGATCATAGAAATAGCTGGAGCTTCCTGAATGCCATGCCACAATATTTCCATAAATTGCAGGCACATCTTCTCTTCCTGGATATGACGTTATCTGGAATTCTGTTGATGTTGCGAGGTCATACCCGTAAACATCAGCATTGTCAAGACAACAGACATCATTCCTCCAATCTTGCCAGATTACAGTATTTTTATAGATTTCAGGATACCATTGTTCACTTGGATCTTTTGTTATGGGAAATTCCTTTTTAGTTATAAGATGGTACCCGTAGACATCTCCATTGCCATTTCTATAGTCATTCCAGACCACAATATTGCCATAGATTGCTGGAGTGTATTGATTGTTTGGATCTGTGGTGATACGAACCTCTTGGTTTGTCAACATGTTGTACCCGTAAATATCGTAATTACCATTTCTGTCATCTTGCCATACTACCGTATTGCCATAAATTGCAGGAGAGCGTTGTTCACTCCCATTTGTTGTTATAGGAAACTCCTCTTGGGTTACGAGGTTATACCCATAGATATCGTAATTACCATTTCTATTATCTTGCCATACTACCGTATTGCCATGGATTGCAGGCCAGTATTCAGTGGCCGGAATTGTTGTTATCTGAAACTCTGTTGATGTTATAAGGTCATATCCATAGATATCGAGATTTGGCCACCCTCCATTTCTACCATCTTCCCAGACTATGATGTTCCCGTAAATTGCAGGACACCATTGTTCATGCAGCTCAGTTGTTATGGGAAACTCTACCAAAATTGAAGCACCAGAAACCCCTGATGCCAGTACCACCAGAACAGCTATTGATACCATTATCCTTTCCTTCATTTTTCTCCCTTACTTATACTCAACAGTGTTTATAATTTTTTGCTTCTTTCACTGTAGTATCCAGTAACCCCCGTACCAAACCACTTGAAGAGCGGTCATCACAAATACTCCCCTATCAATAGTTTACAGGTGAAAAAGGCAAATTTGCTCACATTGTTACACGTGTAACAAAAGTGGGCACCATCAGTGGACAGCCCATAACTAAAATTTTTACTAGTTTTAATATCAAAGGAATAAGGAAAATCTACGAACCCTGAAATACTCGAAACGGAGCTACTGAAAATATGAAAAAATAAAAAAGTAGGAACTACCAGGCAGTGTACCACCAGACTTTTCCCATACTTGGGTTCTTGTCATACCTGTCCATAGCGTGGTTCCACACATTGCTCACATAGACGGTGGTGGTGTAACTGCGTGTCTTATTGCCGTGCTGTCCCCACCATTCTGCGTAGGTCATATTATTGTCCCAGATGCCATTGAAGTTTATAGTGTTGTTTTCCACAGTGAAGCTTTCTATGTCTTCAATTCTCCCGTACCAGAGTAGTCTCCACGCATCGTACAGTGCATCTGTTGTGGGATCTGGATGGTCTTCATCATAGAAGTACAGTGTATATTTGACCCAGGTGGAGGTGTACTCTGCTCTTACCTTGTACAGGTCATTGTCGCCGTTGACGTTGTAGTACTTACCAGCATCATCATAACCACTGCCTCCGTACACATCAGGGTAAACCTGTACCCAGTAGTATATGGGGTAGGGGATACTCGTCATTGGTGTGTAAAAGATGTTGTACGTATTTGAACCATCACTGCAGACTTCTGTGAGAAGAGGTTCTATTTCCAAGATAGTGGCATTCTCCACTTCTGGAATGTTCTCCTGGAGAATTCTGTGAATATGCTCTCTAACTATCAGGTATTTTAGACTTTCCCTAGCTTCTTTCGATAAGGATTGCCCCGTTGTATGCTCCAGCTCTTGTACGATCAACGTCAAATTTCTATTGTATGTTTTCACCAAGTACACAGCAAGTGCATCGTAATCCTCTGCAGAAAGATAAGGTTCAGCTGCCAAGTAGGCACGTGCTTCAGCATCCAATGGTTCAAACAATGCCTTGAAGTGCGAATTAGGTTTTCCTGCTCCTGCAATTCCTATTCCCACAACCAGTATGGTTGCCAACAGTATTATTTCAGCTATAAATGCCTTTCTCATTTTTTTCACCTCTTGTGATTCTTGTAAGCTATGAGAACTTATTCTTTAAAAACTTTTCTGTTTAATCTTCCAAATGAATATTTTCATTTTAAAAACTCAAATTATTGATTCCATAAGAGTTGAGATACTATGATAAATTTAGTCTTCATTCTTCGATATAATGAGGTCGTGTTCTTGTGTTGGAGCAATGATATATTGCCAGTGAAAGAGCAATTCTAATCAAGGCAATTGAGCTTCAATCAAAACGTGAGCGAAAGAACAGTTCTACAGGAAAGTAAAGCGAGAAGTATGGTCCCTTAGTCTTTTAGAATTGGCTTCATAAACCTTATATGTACTGTGCAATATAGTTCAAAAAGGAAGTACCTATGAGACCTATGAGAAATAAAACTTTAATCCAAGAGAAGATGCACACCCTTATTAAAATGACTGCAGAATTTTGTGATACCTGCCTCGATGATGAGTACAGACAATTATCTGAAAAATTAATACGAAAAATGGCACGGAAACGGGATGTACCCTTCCTTTATGGTAGAATAGAAATCTGGGCAGCTGCAGTTGTTTACGCTCTGGGCACTCTCAATTTTCTCTTTGACAAAAGGTTTGAGCCTTACATTGCTCCTGATGATATTTGTAGTTATTTTCAAACGAACCTAAGTACTACCTACCAGAAATCCAAGAAGATTCGTGACATGTTCAAACTAAAGTACGGAAATGAAGAGTTTACCACGCGGTACGTAATCGAGAATAAATATCAGTTCTATTTAGTGATGAGAGAAGAATTTTCTACAAAAATTAAAAATCTCGTAAGAACTATTCAAGAAAAGACAATCCAAGAAAATAAAAAGAAGATTTATCACGAAAGTAAGAAGAGTGGTAATCAGGAGATTAGTAGTCAGGAAAATGGTAAGAATCATAATCATAAGCTATGTGAGCAACTAACATTATCTGATTTCATAGAAGCTGATCAATGAACCAAAGGAGTAATTGGCACAATGTATTACCTCTCCATAACTTTATATTGCCCTTTTACCAGTATCACCACAAAAAAGAGTGAGATGAGAACATGTACAAAAAAAGAACAGTCGCAGTGTACGTATTCATTATCGTGAGCTCCCTTTTCATAGGTTGTGTATCACAATCGCCAGAACAGCAGCCACCGACAGACTCTCTCGAGATACCTGAAAGAGGATTCTTGATGGGAGGGTTACCCATACCAAAAGAAGGACAGTCCTTTGAAGATGCATACCGTGAAGCTGCTCTGTACTGTGAATTTGCGCCTGTGTGGGGGAAACCTACGCCCTTTTACGAATTGGCAGATGAGTTGTCTGGGTCATGGGGAAAAACCTTTGTCGACAACTACATCCGGGGGAATGGCATGGTCCCTTTGATTCATTTATCGTTTATTGATGCAGGTGTAACACTCAAGACTCCCCCAGGAATGGAAGCCACACTTTCAGACCCGGAATGGAGAAATCTGTACAAGAAAGCAGTTTTGGATGTGGTAACAGGTTCTAGACCAGTATACTTATCTGTGGGAAATGAAGTCAATCGCTGGTATGAGAAGTATGGTATTGATGGTCCTAACGGATTTCAGCATTACGTTACACTGTACGAAGAAATATATGATGCAGTAAAAGAAATTTCACCAGAAACCACAGTTTTTTGCACTTTTGCCAGAGAAATAGTCTCTGAAAATCGTGAAGCTGACCTTGAGGTTTTGAATCTATTCAATCCACAAAAAATGGACATTTTGGCATTCACAAGCTATCCTCATGCTGTCCAGGGGATATCTCGCCCTTCTGACATTCCTGATGACTACTACTCCAGAGCACTCAAATACATGGACAACCCTTTGGGGTTCACAGAAGTTGCCTGGTCCTCTTTAGATGCTTTTGGAGGAGAACAAGGACAAGCTGATTTCCTCCGTGACATATGCGGAAGGCTCACCATACAACAGGGAGTAGACCTGTATTTTGTGGGCTGGCCATGGCTGCGCGATCTAAGTGATGACGTTTCTATAGGATTGATCAAAAGAGATGGAACAGAAAAGTTAGCATACACTGTGTGGAAAGAATTATTCATGTCCCTAGAAACAAAAGAAGCACTTTATGAGGTTTTGTGGACTGATAAAAAAGAATAAAAAATAAAAAATAAAAAAGTTATACGGGACGAAGTGTTCCTGCAAATACTTGCCATGCCAGAGCTGACTTCGCTAGAAGACTCAGTATAATGTACATCCTTTCTCCATAGAGGTAGTCTTTCCACTTCCACACTTTCTTGTACTGGAGAACCATGTTCAAAGCAAATAAATTGAAGAATATGGCTATGGATATAAATATGGCTATCACAAAGGTGGGGACTGAAGTACCCTCAGTGGAGGAAGCACCTAAGAGCGACACAAATATGACAATCCATGGCACAATTCCTGCAATGCATCCAATACTGTACGAGGTCCAGTTAGTCTTTTCCGTGGTTTGGTTATGGAGTTCCATCATCAATCCCATCAAATTCATCACAGCTGTTAAGGTAAACAAAGCCAATAATGTCCCAATATCATAGATGCCCACCAGCATTGCTATCAAGACTATCATTAACGAGGCACTGAAAGAGTATTCAACCCATCGGAAATAGTTTATGTGGGTTTTCAGATGCTTCACGTACTTCGGGTACCCCCACGGGGATGCTACGGTAAAGTGTGCCACTGCAGAGATGAGCAAAAACAGTGCAACTGCAGGACCAATTCTCACTGCAGCGATTTCTCCTGTCACTGGTGTGAGGGTAAATGTGTCCAAATTAAGTTCAAGATGCGTTGTCATCACAGGTAATGAGAAGTCATTGCTGAGTGCAACCATTAATCCAGCCTGAATCAAATGCAGAACGCCCATGAAAGCATTGAATCTTCTGAGGCTTCGGAATGTTGTATCTGATTTTGAAGGGGTAGAATTTTGCTTCATTATCATAGTAACAATGGTCGAAAATATATAAACTTTTCTGCACAGCCTCTACAATTGTTAATTTTATTGTCATTGTGTGAATTAAAGATAATTTTTGTTACACGTGTAACAAAAGTGAGACAAATGCAAACTGGTACTCCTGGATTCAAAAGGCTTAAATAGTGATATCAGAAGGTGTTTCATGGTTACCATAGGTACGTTAGGTTCACATTCTGCTTTGAATATTCTGTCAGGTGCAAAGGATGAGGGGTTTGAAACAGTTCTGTTGTGTGAAAAATCACGGAAGTTTTATGAACGGTTTCGAGTGGCAGATGAGATCATGTATTTGGATAGTTTGTCTGAAATTAAGAGAGAAGACATCCAGGAGAAATTGAATGAGAGAGATGTTATCTTAGTTCCTCATGGTTCATACATTTCGTATCTGGATTTGGATTTTCTGGAAAATGAGTTTTCTGTTCCTATTTTTGGGAATAAATTTCTTTTCAGATTTGAATCTGATCGGGAATTGGAGAGAAAATGGTTTTTGAAGGCGGGCATGCGGATTCCTCGAACGTTTGAGCCAGAAACAATTGACAGGCGGGTCATTGTGAAATACCATGGAGCCAAGGGAGGAAAGGGGTACTTTACTGTTGATACGCCGGAGGAGTACTTTGAAAAAAAAATTGAGGGAGATGTCCAAATCCAGGAGTGGATTCACGGGGTTACTATGTATTTCCATTACTTTTATTCTCCGTTGCAGAAAGAACTGGAGTTGACCAGTATCGACCGGAGATATGAGACCACTGCAGATGCGGTGCATACCTTCCCTGATCGAGAACCTACCTATGTGGTGGTGGGGAATTTTCCCTTGGTGATTCGGGAGTCATTGCTGGAACAGGTATTTGACATTGGAGATAAGGTGGTGGATGCTTCTCGGAACCTGCACGAGAAGGGATTGATTGGTCCATTTTGTTTGGAGACTATTGTAACGGATGCACCTGAGATTGTGGTTTTTGAAATTTCTGCAAGAATTGTGGCTGGTACCAATTTTTATGTACCGTATTCCCCCTATACGTATGCCAAATATTTTGAACCCATGAGTGCTGGGCGAAGAATTGCCAGAGAAATTAAGATGGCTTTAGAAGAGGAGAGAATCAAAGATGTTGTTTCCTAGTATAAGTATATTCCTATTTATAGTAATTAGCTTAAATCTGCTTGAAGAACACTATAATGGAGATCTCCTCACTTCATAGAGTATTACACCTATAACTTTCTTTACTTTTTTTGAAATACTATTATAAGAATAAAGTGAAATATAAGCAAGATAACGGGGAAATCTAGGTTTGCACAAAAAACGCAAACCCAAAGCTTAAGAATGGGAGAAGCGTTATTAATATGGGAGGTTACCAAGAGATCCTTCCACAATTTGATGATGAGGAATTGAAATCCTCACCTTAAAGGTAAAAAGAGGCGATAGATATGAATGAGAAAATAATGAGCGTAAAAATGTGGATGATAATAGTCGCTACTTTTCAAGATATGCGAAAGGAGGTAATCACATGGAATCGATAAATGCATCCACAAGGATTTTGAGCATATTTTTGGCAACAGTGATGGTCGCTAATGTGGTTGCAGTGGCAGTGCCCACGAATATGGGTGCAGAAGGGTCTTATACATTTACAGTACACATCAGTAAACAAGGGGGAGATTATATTACTGCCTTTTCCGTTAGATTAGAAGCTTATGCTAGACACATGGCTAACCCAAGCCTAGAAGCCTGGGCTAATGGTGAGACAGACAACCAAGGCAATACTCAACTTACATTGGATAAGTGGTCCAATGGTGGTCCGGTTCGCAAAAGTGAAATCTCTTTTCTGAAAATCTGGGCAGAATGGGCTGGTGATACTAAGGAAGTCCAGTGGTATGCTCCTTTACCTGATACCTATACTATTAAACTCCCTATTTCACCACTAGGAGTAGATGTCAGAGACGTTGGAAGCGGATCACGTGCCTTTTCGTTTGCTATCATTGCTGATCCGCATGTAGGCCACGACATTTCTGACTATGGGAGTTCGGGTTGGGATGATTCCCCACCAACCTATGATCAAGGCCCCGGTGCAGAATGTTTAAGAAAAGAAGTAGATTGGATAAACTCATATATTGATGATTACGATATCAGGTTTGTCATAGTCTTGGGCGATCTTTCAGAAAGCGCGGAGTTATCTGAGTTCAGAAAGGCAAAGGAGATTCTGGATACACTAAACGTTCCGTATGTCCCACTCATAGGAAACCACGACATATGGCCGTATACCTGTTCATCCGAAGCTCCCGAGATAACAGGGTTGGATGGAACTGACAAGTATTTTAATGATGTATTCCAGCCCCAATATGACTATTTAGCGACAATTTTCCCAAATTGGGAAAGAATGCCAATACCTTCTTGGAACATAGAAACAAGCCCAAACCATTACAGTTACTTCCAGGCATTTGCTTTTGACTATATGCGGTATCATTTTATTAACTTGGATTTTAATGCCAGGGATGATGCACCTTTTGGAAACCCGGGAGTTTCGGGAGAAGCAGATTTACATGCCATGAATATTGGGGATGAAGTATCATCCATTAAAGTATTCGGCATTCTTGACAAAAAGGTTATTCTCTATTATGACGCTGATTACAAAGGAGACTCAAGTACTTTTGTCACCGATGATTCTGATTTAGATGGCAATGATGTTGGCAATGATAAAGTCTCCTCTATCAAGATAGTAGGAAGCGGAGTTTGGGTAAGACTCTATAAAGATAAGAATTTCAAAGGACCATATAAGGATTACCATAGTAGTGATTCAGATTTTGGCAATGATAGATTCAGCGACGGATCAAAAGTAAATGACGAAGTATCATCTATTAAAGTATTCGGCATTCTTGACAAAAAGGTTATTCTCTATTATGACGCTGATTACAAAGGAGACTCAAGTACTTTTGTCACCGATGATTCTGATTTGAGGAATAATGATGTTGGTAATGATAAAGTCTCCTCTATCAAAATCGAAGGTTCGGGGATTACTGTAAGACTTTATAAAGACAAAAATTTTGGGGGATGGTACCTGCCCTATCAGAGGAGTGATCATGACATTCACGATAATGGTCTCTGGGGTTGGTTTAAGGATCATTTTAGAAATTATCCAAACAAACATGAGGGTGATAATATAGTTGTTATTGCACATCATCCTCTCAATTGGTGGTACTCTGAGTCTCCAGGCCTTGGAGATATGGATTTCACTTGGGGAGAATATAACCAAGTAAGAAACTTTCTTGATGTATATTTTCGCGATATTCAATATTGGTTCTCTGGACATATGCATTGGGGTTCCGAATTTTGGGTGCCAAATTTTTCGCAGACCCATAATATCCTGAGAGATATAGAAACAGATGCAGCATACGAAGATAAAGGACATCTTAGGGTTGTTCGAGTGAATGATAACCTAAGTGTAAAGTTTACGTACTCTCCTGATACACCAAGGATCTTAGAATTGGTAAGTTTTACAGATCAATCAACAAAAATCGGTGGTAGTATCGTTACTTGGGACTGGGACTTTGGGGATGGTACACTACATTCTCATGAGAAGAACCCAGTACACCAATATACGCGTGCCGGAACGTATAAAGTTACGTTAACGGTAACTGATAATGTGGGTGCAAAAGGAAGCATTTCGCAAGTTATCAGGGTGAACAAGTCTCTTAAGGGAATATACACTGCCTTTAACATTCGCTATGACGTGGTGGAGCTGTATATTCTCGTAAACAAAGAAGCTTACTCAAACAAAATCTACGGCGTTGAGATCCTTCGAGACGCTCAGCAACCCGAGTGGGACAACATTGAACCTCTTGAAGCGCCAGAAGGTTGGAACTTTAAAAAGATTGGTAATGGGGTGAGGTTCTACACCGGAACGAATCCCCTACTGAAGTGTCAAGGTGTAAAGTTTAAGTTCGGAGTTACGGCCGAAAGTATCTCATGGTACATGAGAATTCACGTTACAGACCAGGTTTACCGAAACATGGGGATGATAGTCAGTGCCAGGCAGAAATTGTATTACTTTTACCTGATGTGAGCCTCATTCTCTTTTTCTATTCTTCTCTCTTTTTTTCTCAAAAGAACAAATTCCCATTATCACTGCCATCTCCCATTTCTTGATAGTCTCTATGGGATCAGAATTACTTTATTTCAGTGCGTTCTCTCATGCTGCTCCTTTTTCTGCTATTATACACCTCTCAGGTTTTGATATG
>JGI2171J19970_10001399_pt1 | contig 13564 bp, 11 predicted proteins | sample DeeMarSWOR324_28_FD_19970 | JGI IMG/M metagenome (IMG submission 19970) | reverse complement strand
CTCCAACTCCACCAATAGTCTTAGAATCAGTCGCAGACTCACCTTCACTCTCAAGAATTTCAGCCCTTTTTCTGAGATCGTCAGCTTTTTTGACCAGTTCCTTGACACCCTCTTCTGCAGTCGTTCCTTTCACCAGCTCGTAAACGTCTCTAATCATTCCAGATGCATTCCGTATCATGCCAGAGACATCTTTAATCAATACAAAAACATCTCTTTCCAATCCAGTAACATCTTCAGTTGCTGCTAAATCCACAAGATTCCTCACGTACCGTGAGAATCTCACAGCTTCTTCAGAAAGGTCCTGTACTTTCTCGGCTAGTATTTTGTAGCGTTCTGCAGTTTTATCGTCTTTAACCAGTTCAGAAGCATCCCTAATCATACCAGAAGCATCTCTAATCATCCCGGATGCATCTCTAATCATACCAGATGCACACCTGATCATTCCAGATGCTGAAGGTCTTACTTTTCCACAATCTAGTGCAGCCTCACTCTCTCTGACTGCTTCATCAATTTCTGAAATTGCCTTAAAGGCCTTTTCAGTAGTTTTCCTTTCTATGAGGACTACATATTTTTTCATTGTTTGAACCTCCTCTGGTTGGTAGACCACATACTGGTGATCTCATGTCAAATCTGGAACCTCCCTTTATAAACATAACTGACTAAAGTTGAGCAACTATAGAATAACTTATGTATGTTTGAAAGAGTATCAAAATTCTCTTTGCTGTATGAATTGGAGAAATAGCATTAAGAGGAGATCAATATTACGATTGGAGTAGGAGCTTACAGATGAAATTTTTAAATACTTTTCAACATCGAGGAGTGTTTGATGATCAGAAATTTTCTTGTTCAAGTGTTGGTAATACGTTTCTATTACATTCTCAATCCCGTATGTGGTGTACAATTGGCAGAGGTTATGGTGGTCTTCTCTGGTCAGCATGCATCCATTTACTACATACCTTTATAAAGCTATTGGATTATTGTTGCACAGCAAAGGTGAATAACATCAAGGGGGTAGACTGTACTGTCGTGATAACCATGATAATACAAATTTCCAGTATACCTGTATAGTCTTGGGAGCCTCCCCTTTCCTTGGATCAGATCACAAGCTCCCGTGCTATGCAGTATTGCCTGTCAGTGCGTGGTCTCCTACACCACCTGACATAGAGAATCCATACAAGGAGGAATTTTTTGCACTGGCAGAATCGTGTTCATAATGCAATAGTTGCACAGCAATAAATCTGTTAATTATGAACTTAAAAGGTTAGGTTTTTTTTGTTACACGTGTAACATTGAAACCTCCTTAACTGTAAAAGATTTGCCGGTTTTTCAGTTTGCGGTGGATAATTCAGAAATAGCTTTTATAATGCTTTAAGAGGATCATGGGTTCTCAATTCCAAGTTGTTTTCTTAACTCTTCTGATTTCTGGCGATATTCCTTAGCCTTTTCTTCTTGATTCATATCTTCGTGACACAAAGCTAAATTATGGTATACATTCATCAAATTGAATTTATCTCCAAGATTTTTCAAAACTTTCTCTGATTTAAAGTAGAGTTTTAGGGCGTCATCAAATTCTTTCTTGTCACTGAGTATGTTTGCTATTCCATATCTTGCAAGAGCCATGCTATGAACATCTCCAAGCTTTTCTGAAACCTCCAGATCCTTCTCGTAGTATTCTATTGCTCTGTCCCATTCACCTTTACTTCTGTATATCCCGCCCAGATTCCTGTAGGTTGGAGCCATAACGTGAACATCTCCAAGCTTTTCTGAAACCTCCAGGCTCTTCTCGTAGTATTCTATTGCTCTGTCCCATTCACCTTTTCTGTAATATACCAAGCCTAGGTTGTTACAGGTTCCAGCTATACCATGAATTTCTTCAAGCTTTTCAAAAATCTCCAAGCTCTTCTCGTAGTATTCTATTGCTCTGTCCCATTCACCTTTGCTGTCATATATCACGCCCAGATTGTTGTAGGTTGAAGCCATAACGTGAACATCTCCAAGCTTTTCTGAAATCTCCAGATTCTTCGCGTAGTATTCTATTGCTCTGTCCCATTCACCTAACCTACGAACAATCGTTCCAAGATCATAGTAAATACCAGCTATTACCTTCTCATCTTTAGAGAAATCTAAGGATTCTTCTAACACTCCTCTAACATCTGACCAGAAGCCTTCCCTCCAGAAATAAACTATGTTGTGCACTATAGAGTTAACAGCTTCTCTATGATCTCCTGCTTCTCTTAAGTGATGATATATGAGTAACAGATTCTCAGCAGACAACCTCTCTTGATAGTAATCAGCAGCCTCTTTTTGAGCCTCAACGTAGAGCTCCTGATCCTCCCTGAGTTTTAAAAAGGCAAAATCTTTTATAATATCATGAATGTGGTAACTATCTCCTCTCTTCATTAAGTAAAAGCTTTCTGCCAGAGAAATGAGTATTTCTGAAAGTCCTGCTTTACTGCACACCCTGAGAGCATCGAAGTTCAAAGGTTTCGTAAAAACAGAAGCCCTCATCAAGAAATCCCTTTCACTCTTGCCCAGATGCTCCCAGCACTGCTCAGATATATAGGTTTGCTGCTCTTTGCTGAAATCAGGAAGTTCTTCGAGAAGATTACGTACTGGAAGTACACGAGAGAGCTCTTTAAAGCACATCAAAGACCAAGGATGTCCCCGGGTCTTCTCATAGATTTTCTCAAGCACTTCTTGGGACTCCTTCACTTTCAAAGTCCTCAAGAGCTCTACAGAGGAATCCCTATCCAGATATTCAAGATTTTCGTAATCTTCTGAAAGAAACTCGGGCTGACTCCTCGACATAATAACGAGGTGAGAATTCCTCAAGTAATCTGTGAAGATCTTAAAATCTGAATCATCCTCAAATACTTGAAAATTGTCAAGGAAGACAACAGTTGGATAGTGACACAGCTCCTGAACTGCAATTTTTAACCGTTCTCCAGGTTTCTTTTCCTGATCCTTCAAATGCACTGCAGAGAGAGATCCACGGGCTTCCAAGTATTCTGAAAGGTTAAGGAGAAGGCTCTCATATGATTGAGAATCAAATTGATGCCAGAATGTTTGATATCCTTTTTCCTTTAATCTATCTCTAAATTTGAGTCCTAGAGTGGTCTTTCCAATGCCAGCAATACCTTTTATGAGAAGAACGTTCTTGTGTTTCAAATCGTTTTCAAGTTGGGAGAGTTCTGTATCTCTTCCAAGGCATAGGCCAGAAATTGGTGAAAGAATAGTAGTTATTTTTTTCTCAAGGGTTTCTTCTTGAGTCTTTTTCTCACTTTGGTTAGAATACCACCATAAGAAAACTCCTATCAAAACGCCAAGAGACGTGACCAAGGCAGTGTTGGCATCAACAAACATCTTAAATTTTGGAACCGTGTAGTAGGAACCTATGAATGCAATGACGAAAATAATGAAGATAATCCCTCCTGTCCTCTTGCGCATAATGTTACCAAGAAAGAAAGAGTTATAAAGGTTTCTCACGAATCTTCAACTTCAGTGTCTTCTTCTGGGATCAGCTGTAGAACAACCTCTTCATCATAGTGATCTATAAATTGATTCTCTCCCACTTCACATTTGGTCTCTATTCTCTCTGAATTACCAAGATTTAGGCAATTTTATTTTTTTAAGTGATCTTTGTCATTTATATCTTCTTTGATATTATTATCTTCTTCTAAAAAATAGTACAAATTGCCCTTATATGTATAAAACCATATCTCTTCTCTAGTCCCACAAATACCATAAGCAGAGAAAGATTTATAAATCTAAAGTTCCAATCAAAAATATGGAGATAATAGAAATCATTATAACAGCAGGCCTGAGTGGAGTTATTGGAGCGGGTACAGGTATTCTTTCTAACATTTGTTGGAGAAAAATAACCTACTTAAGACCAATAAAGAAGCTATTATGTGATTTGGCAAATGATTCCCAGAAATTAAAAATATTTGTGCCTATCTTTTCTATCCCACAATTTGCAGAAGTTAAGGATAGAATTACAGGTAGAAAGGCAATTACCCTGGATAACATAACAGAAATTACTTCTAAAGACTCAGCTGAGTGTTTACCTTATGTTCTGTCACTCTTACGAGAAGTAAGAGCTCACAGAAATCTGGAAATTGTCAACTCTGAAGAATTTAGAGAATCTGATCTAGATTCAAACATGATCTGCATTGGGGGTCCACTCACAAATAAAGTTACAGAAAAAATTATGAGTTCAGAAGAAAGCTGGATGCCCTACAAATACGAGAAAGAAGAAGAAAAAATAATAAAAGTGATGACTGAAAATAGAGAATGGGTTGCTGATCTGGAAACAGATTATGGGGTTATTATTAAGACTAAAAATCCCTTTTTTTCAGGCAAATGGATATTTATTTTTTTTGGGATATCGGGTTGTGGAACAGTTGGAGCAGGCTACTATTTTTGGAGTAGTTTCAAAGATCTTGTAGATCAATTTGGGAACAGACCTTTTGGAATTGTGGTTAGAGTAAACAGAAGAATAGGATATATCTCTGCTACTCAAGTTGATTATGTTACGCAAGGGGTTTAAAAGAAAAAATAAACATTTGACATTTCTGCAAAATAGCGAAAGAGAATCAAGAAAAGCGCTATAGTTTTTCTGCCAGGATTATATACATTGAACGCGAGGCCGCAGATCAGGAAGCTCAAAAAGACCATTACCATTCTCCCAATCAAAGTCTTCACCAAAAACCTCTTTACTACATTTGGTATTTTTTTGTAGTATATTTTTTATTCCATTTAGGTACTCTTTCAGCCCATCCTCGGAAAATATATCCTTAAGTACAAAAGCTTGGTATCCCTTTGTTTTTCTCTCCATTTCCTCTGCAGATACTCTCTTTTCAAATATCTTTTTTCTTCCATCTACAGGATATCGATCCCGAAAGGGATAACCTACACTTCTCTAATGAATTTATGAACCTCCTTTGGTTCACAATTTTTCCCATTATAATTGAATTGTTGTTATCATCCCCCAGAGGTTTGACAGCCCCGAATTAAGAATTAGGGAAAGATTTATATAGTTGGGCTGGGAAGAGTAATAGAGTGAGATCAGGAAGACTACCTAAGAGCGAATGATGGGATCCCTTAGAAAAGAAGGATCTCAGAGACAAAAGTGCCCGATCAGGCTCAGATGTCAGTTAGATCTAGTGAGGTGGCAGTGTGGAAGTTAATGTAGAAGAAATACTAGAAAAACTTTCACTTAAAGCTCTGAAAGAAGTTTGTAAAATCAAAAATATCCAAATTAAGGGTAGAAAGAAAGCAGAACACGTTTTGGAATTAAGTACTTGCGAGTGGTCTGAAGATGAACTCCAGAAACTAATAGAAATTCTTAAAAAGGATCAAGAAAACTCTGTCAGAGCAGTCATGTCGTACCTTTTCAGATCCAGCAAAATCATAAATTTGTCTCCAGATTCTATAAAATCAAAGCTTGCTGAACGCAAAGCAGATCTTAGCAAAGAAGACATCAATGGCTTTAAGGTGACTAATTCAGGGAGCAACCTTATTGAATGTGAATACTGGTACACCCAGAAAAATATAGTAGTTGACGACGCCGGGAAACTCCACTATTTTCGAATGCCTTCTCGAATAAAGTTTATGATAAATCCTCTGGATGGCGTGATAATGGTTAGTGCTATAAATCCTGGACTTGCTCTGAAATGCAAAAAAGAACTCGAAGATCTACTTGATATGATAGTAATACCGATATCTCCATTGGTAGGTGGTTCAAATAGTAAGCCCGCAGCTAATACTTAGAAGAATAAGAAGACTTCTTAGAAAGTTCGAGAAGGATGTTGGAAAGATAGAAGATACCATCGCCGTAAATATAGATATTGAAGGCGTGGTTCGAACTCTGAGTTTAGTGAAATACACCGGAAGCGGCAATGTACTGAAAGATAAAGATGTTGTGAAATATTTAAGACAAGGAGGTACTATTGTGGGAATTGAGTTTATTGGGGAGTGGCGAAACTGCAATTTTAAATTCAAAATAGGATATTCTACAAGAATAGGTTATTGTCGTGTGAGTCGTGGCAGGAATTCTTTAGAACTAACAGAAGAAGCTCTTTCGAAGCTCCGAGAGGTTTATCTCAGTATCTACGGATAGTGATCATATGAAATCCAGAATAGACCTAAAAAGCAGGGGCAAAGCTGTTTTGATAGTTATGGCTTCATCTTTAGTGGGAAGTATGATCTCAGGAGTTTTAGATTGGATCCCCAAAAATACGTTATTACTATTGCTTGTAGCTATTCTTGCAGCAACGATGGTTTATTTTCTAATTGAATGGGCTAGAAGTTGGATTAGAAGTAGAAACTTAATAATTAGAGTTTTGCCGGAAAACGAAATCTCTGTACCAGTAAGTGGTATAAATTTCAATGTAGTTATCTACAATAAGAATAAATTTGATGTAGAATGTGAAGTTGCTTTAGAGTTTCCAAAGGACATTCTGTATGTTTATGAAAGGAACGACATGCAGTTTGATGAAGAGTACTTGAGTGAGGCTGATTTTGATGAAGAGTACTTGAGTGAGGCTGATTTTGATGAAGAGTACTTGAGTAAGATAGAACTTGATAGAGAATATAAGAGAACAATTAGAGTAGAATCCTTGAATAAAATCAAGATTGAATTGAGACTTTCTCCTAAGCAATATGGGACAAAGAAGTGTATCCATAAGAATTATATCTATTATTCTATAAAGTCTGAGATCAAAACAGCAGAGGGGAAAATCAGTGTTAGTACTTAAGCAGATATTCAATATATGAATTCATTGCCCAATTTAACAAATCAAAATGGAAGGAATCTTATAGATGAACTGAGGGAACCCAAGTCTCCGGGTTGACGTTCATTGATGAGCCCCATTTCATGTTACACGTGTAACAAAAGTGAGAGAAACACCAAGAGAGGGCAGTCCCTATTTCAATTCGTCAGCCAAGATATGGTTGATCAAAAAGATCTGAACTCAATTGGCTACTAGAGAGATCTGCAACCCTTCATTATGACTGTTAGTCCATTTTTTTCCACTTCACATTTTAGATTTATTCTTTCTGAATTACCAAGATTTAGACAGCTTTGTATTTTTAGATTATCTTTGTTGTTTATGTCTTCTTTAGTGTAATTATCTTCTCCTAAAAAATAATAAAAATTTTCCTCATATGTATAGACCATATCTTCTCTCCCATACAAAGGTTTCACCAATCCTTTATCACATTCTTCATTTTTTGTTAATATATTTTTTATTCCATTTATGCATTTTTTCAAGTTTCTCTCTGGAAATATGTCCCTAAGTACAAAAGCTTGATATTCCTTTGTTTTTTTCCTCACTTCCTCTGCAGATACTCTTCTTTCAATTATCAGGTTCTGACCTTTATTAATGTACAATGCACCTGCTGCACCCCTTATTTTACACATTTTTTTCCAACAGTATTTGGATACTCTTTGAGCCCATTCTCAGAAAATATGTCTTTAAGTACAAGACTCGTGGGAAGTCGTATTTTTCGTGGGGGTTTATCCTTATTTATGCATTTTTCAAAAATCCATTTTCCATCATCAAACACTGAAGTTGGAAAGCACTGTATTATTCTTTGGCTATCTTTCCAACTTCTTCAGCAGAAGATACCTCTGCAATTTCACATCTTTCCAAGGTCTTTCAGACTGATATGATCTGAAAGACCTATGATGATATGGTCCAGAACTTCTATCTCCAATACTTTGCCACACATGTAAAGCTCCCTCGTTAATAGAAGATCCTGTTCAGATGGAGTAGGATCTCCTGATGGGTGATTGTGCACTAAAATAATAGATGTTGCACCTTCAGTAATTGCAGGACGGAACACATCCCTTGGATGAACTAAAGCTTTATCCAAGGAACCTAAAGAAATCCTTTGATCACGGATCAACCTCTTCTTACCATCTAAAAGGAGAACTCTGAATTCCTCCTGCTTCAAATACTTCATGTGTGGTGCCACCAGCTTTACCACATCCTTTGCAGAAGTAATTTCTGGATGCATCTCTTTGCAGTATGAATTAATCCTTTTCATCAGTTCAAAGGCAGCCTTAATTTTGCAGGCTTTCACAAATCCTATACCTTTTACCTGTGTCAACTGGTGAATGGAAGCAGAAAATAGGTCTATCAAATTCCCATCAAATGCTTTCAACAAATTTGCAGCAACCTCAGCTGCTGTACCTTTTTTGCACCCTGGAGATATTAATACTTCCAGAAGCTCTTGAGAGTTTAAGTATTCAGCCCCACAGTGAATTAAGGTTGTTCGTCCATCTTTTTTGCCGATCTCTAAGAGATCAGAACCTTTATATTCCTCATCACCAATATCTGTATTGGTGGAGGTGGTTTCTTTGTCTACCATCTGAATCACCTTCACCCCCAGCAGAGGTACAGTTTCCAGCTTCCCTCTGCTGGGTTATGTGAATATTTTTGTCTTTTAGGCAGCTTAGACTACCCACCTCATATTGGAACTACCATATATAAATGAAATCCGAGAGCACTGGAAAAATAATATTGAATTTTATGTAAAATATGAAATCCTTAGAATAATAGATATTAACCTCAATTCAGACTTTTGGAATGACTTAGTTGATTTGGTTCATGTTTCTGGGAAAACATTGTCAGTTTTCTTCTCTATTATCTAAACAGTGAGACATTCTATTCTACAAAATCGTCTTATTGAACATATTATTTAGTTTCCTTTTTCTGATTAATCTGTTGAATAAGTTTATCCCTAGCATACCAAGCCTCTTCGTACATGCTATTGAGCTCTAAGGCCTTATTAAAGCAGCTCATAGCTGTCTCATACCTTCCTAGATCAGCAAGGATGAGTCCTTTAGCCAGCCAAGCCTTCTCATTATGTGGATTGAGCTCTGTGGCCTTATTAAGATAGGTTAAGGCTTCTTCATACCTTTCCAATCTGCCAAGGTTAAGACCTTTGTTAACCAAAGCTCCTCCATATTCTGGATAGCGCTCTATAATCTTATCGAAAAAGACTAGGGCTTCTTCATATCTTCCTAGTGCGGCAAGCTCAACGCCCTTGTAATCTAAAGCCAGCCCATCATTTGGGTTGAGTTCTATGGCCCTCTCAAAGCAATCTAAGGCTTCTTCATATCTTCCCACATTATCCAATGCAATGCCTTTGTAAACCCATGCCTGCTCATTTTTTGGATTGAGTTTTATGGCCTCCTCATAGCTTTCTATTGCTTCATCAAAATCTCCTTTCTTCTCGAAGGAAAGGCCAATGCTGAGGTAACTTTTAGCGCTCTCTTTTAATTCTGTGGTGCTTTTGGCCATATAAACGTAAATACCAAGGTTGGTGTCTGCAATTAGTGGTTTAACCTTTAACAGGAAACTCATCAATTTTTTATTATCAAAATACTCCTTGAGAGTTTTCCATTCTTCTAGTTTTCTTTCTCTTTCATCTTCCTTACTTTTTGATATATCTTCTAAAACCTTAATCAAATTTGTCTCAGTCTCACAATAAACATTGATTAGATCTGTGTAGAAATCGTGCCATTTAAACTCAATAACAGCAAGTTTGGCTAACACTCCGCTCTCCACCTTGAGTTTTTTCTTTTTTGCCAATATTCTTTGAATTTCAAATCGATTCAGAAGTCGTTTTATTGTCCTTGGATTGTTGCCTACTTCAGCAATGATATCAGCATACGTCTCTATTTCCTGAGATATGTCCAATCCTCGAATGAATTGCTTTGTGATAATATCTTTCCTCAATGGAGGTAAATTAACTGGAATCTGAATGATTTTATCCAGGTAGCTCTTCCCCCAATTCTCAGACTTCTTTCCATATTTCTGGAGTATCCCGTCTTCAACTACTTTCTTATCAACTCCAATTATGAATACAGATCGTTCAACATTTAAGAACAGCTTTATTGCTTCTAGAACATCAATTGCCTTTCTTGGAATACATCTATCTAAATCGTCAATAAAAATAACTAACTTCCCATTTTCACCCACATATTTTATCGTAATATCCTCAAACTCATCCTCAAACTCACCAATCAATTCAAGTATTTTCCCTGGAATATCTTCGGGGTTCCTGAGGAAGGAGTCCATCAAAGAATCCATTATCTGTGATGTAAGTGAGGAAAGTGGCAGAAGATGAGAAAGTGTAATTTTACCTAGTCCTAGCCAATTTACCTTCCTGAGAAGTCCTTCAACTTTCCCTATAAGAGCTGTGTCATCATTTCCGTCCTTTTGTATCTTTCTCAAAATTCTATCAATAAGAGCTACGCGTAAATCATAAGTCTTGTCAAATTTCCAGGCATCAAACCAAACAGTTTTTGCTACACCTACGTTTTCTAACAAATCCTCAGTTATCCGCATCAGACTAGTTTTGCCAGAACCCCACTCTCCATAGATTCCAATAGTAATGGGGGTTTTTGATGTACATATAATCTCCTCCAAAGTCTGTGCTAAAGCCTCAAACTGTAAGGCATCTTCTGTTACCCTTCTTACCTCATTATCTGTCAACATTTTGATCCCCTCTTTGTCTATGTCTTTTTGTTTCAAGTCCTATGTAAGGTTTTCTCCTTGATGGTCCCCTTTCATTCATGGTCAATTCTTTTTTTAAGGTTCATCACTCTATCACTTCTATTAATTTCTACAATTCATTTCTTATAACTTTTGGGTCTTCAATGAATAGTACAAACCTTCAAATTTTTTCCTTCTTAAAGAAGTAATCCCAAAAGAACTCCACCGGATAACTGAAACCATTCTAATGGATGATCCGTGATATTGGCATTCTCTGTACTTTCTGTTACATGTGTAACAAAGTGGAGAGAAAAACTCAATGATTTTCCTCACTCTTATCTTCTAGCGCGATCTTATTTATCCTTAATAAGTTCTTTTTTGATTCTATCTATGTCAATGGGAAATTTATTTTTTTCTATTTGATTTAACAGATGAAAAACAGCTGTACGTATTTCAACCTCAAAATGTGTAGTTAAATATTCCACTGCATCAATAAACAATATTTTCCTTACTTTTCCATTGATGAGAATATTAATCTTTTTCGGGAATCCATTTATAATGAATTCGGAGACTATTTTTTTACCCTTTTCTGTGAGTTGTACTTCTCTGCTTTTCAAGCATTTTGAAGGAATGCTTACTCTTTGTCCATTAATGATTTCATAATTCCTAGATAATCTCCTTTTTTCTCTTATTGTTATATATCCTTCACTTTCCAGATTGTTTAACTTTCTGTAGAAGGTAGTTTTTGGAACATCGCTAAAGATCGCTTGTAACCCACTGGAAGACTGATGAGGAGTTATCTGGTTCTCACTAGAGAGCTTCGTCCCCTCGATTCCAAAACCATAGATGGTTTTTAGTATTCTTCTAGAGATTTCGTCCAACATCCCACCACGTCAGCCTTCATTCTTCTGGACTTGGTATTTAAATACTTTTCCTTTAGTTCCATTTTTGGAACTATGTTAGAAATATTTATATACTTAAGATGATGCAATAAGATAAGATTAGGAGGAATGATCATGAGAAGAAGGAAAACAATCATATCTGTGGTACAGAATTTGATTGAATCTTTCTATATAATTAATGAGTTTCTGAGATTTTTCCAAGAGAAAAATAGCTGGAGGTGTATTTAAGATGATAAAAAAGAGAAATATCTACTGCTTCGTCTTTTCGATTGTTCTTTTTTTTTCTTTGCTAGGGTTTCCAGTTATGTCAGAAGAGGAAAGTCAAGGTCCAATTATCGTCTCTAAATCAGAGACAGTGCAATATCACGAACCTGCAATTCCTGTCAAGCCTCCCAGAATATCATTATCTCTCATGCAAGCGGTGGATATATCAGATTCCTATTTAAGGAAAACAATGGGACAGAAATTTGTAGATGAACATTTCAAGGTACTTGGAATCGATAGAAGACTGGATATTCCCCAAATTTGGTTTATAATTTATGAGTTCAATAGTAATGGAAAAACTATAGAACTCAACGTGGCCATTAATAAGGAAATTGGAGAAATTGATGAAGATCTCTCCAGAATGACAAAAGGAATTCAGGAGATTTCACTAGTGGAAGTAGATGCCAAAAGAATTGCTACAGAAAAAGATTTAACAGATATTTATTTTTGTGAACTAGACTTAGACTTTTCCTCTAAGAGAATTGTTTGGAGGATATGGGGGTGGGGATATGAAGAGGATATATCTCAGTGCGAATCTTGCAGAAAAACGAAGGATCTTCTGAAAAAAGGTTTTCTGATTGATGCTGAGAGTGGAAGGATTCTTGAAACGATGTACAACTTCTTAGGAGATCAAAAAACTGCAAATCCAGGCGATAAAGAAGACAAGTTTTCTGATTTCATTTCTATTGATGAAATCAAACAAGAAACAACAGAACCGAGATTAAGGTCATCATACGTTGTTATGAATGATCCAGAATTTACCCACGAAATCTACATTAACGAAGACCAGACTATAGATGTTTATAGTCACAATATTTCTTCAGAAACAAAGAAACTGTATCATAAGATCTTTGTATATTATCCTAATGGTACTTCTGCCTCAGGTGCAGGTGATCATTTGGATATAGATCCAGATTGGTGGCTTCATACAGAGTGGTCTGTGCCTAATTCGGGCAAAGGTATCGGTATCTTTAATTTTAGATGTGAAATTTGGGAGGATATACCTTGGTGGTTTGATACTAAGCACGATGAGAAGAGCGACTATTATTGGGCTATGTTTCATAGACCATCAGGAGTAAGCAGTAATTACTATTGTAATGATACTTGGCACCATCCTTCAAACAGCACGATATTTGGCACAGCTTTACAGGAGGCAGGGGGGACCACTTCCCCGAGAGATGCAGCCATTGCACTGATGCATTATGTTCATGATTTAGTATCTTATGATACCAATTTTGGAGATAGGAGTACTGATCTGAGCGTACTTTCCTCGAGAAGAGGTGACTGCAATGATTTTGCTGATTTGTATATAGGACTTGCTCGATCTATCAATATTCCTACAAGAATTGTTGTGGGATACATTTTCAACTATTACAGTGGCACACCATCTACAATCTGTGGCGCATACTGCAGAGCAGCTATGATAGAAGGGGGACATGCTTGGTCTGAATCTTATTACAATGGTTCTTTCCATCATGTAGACCCAACATGGAATGAAAATGAAAATCCAAGATGTTACATAAATTCTGACCCCGAGATTTATTCTATGCATGCATCTGCCTATACTTCGTGCTCGGATAATTACACTGAGGGTTGCCAATGGTATTATGATTTGGAATGTTGTTTGAATGGATATGTTGATGTTACAACTACCACAGATGGAGGCTATGATTTCCCATATGCTTGCCCTTCAAATGAAGATGGTGACGGTTATTGTGACAATCTAGATGCTGATAGAGATAATGATGGAGTGCCAAATGATGCAGATAGTGATCCATGCACCCCATCACCGCCTGAACTTTATGCATATCCAACTTCTCACGACTTTGGTACAATGAACCAGGGACAAGTAGACACATGGACATTTTACATAGAGAANGNAGCAGGAGG
>JGI2171J19970_10001396_pt1 | contig 13575 bp, 12 predicted proteins | sample DeeMarSWOR324_28_FD_19970 | JGI IMG/M metagenome (IMG submission 19970) | reverse complement strand
CGCAGCGAGTTNCTCACNTCNGCGGCNTCCANNCGCGTCCGGTCCGAGTGGGGGATTTGATATCTTATNANCGNGTGCTTGAGATGNGCGGCGGTTGCCTTCGTACTCTGTGTCGCGGCCTGCCCGGCGGTTTTGCCGAACACCAGGCCTTCGAGCAATGAATTGCTGCCGAGCCGGTTTGCGCCGTGCAACCCGGTCGAGGCTATTTCGCCGCAGGCATAAAGATTCTTGATGCTCGTCCTTGCCGAGTCGTCGGTTTTCACGCCGCCGATCATATAGTGTGCGCTCGGGCGCACGGGGATGAGGTCGTGCTTGATGTCGATATCAAAGCTCTCGAGCAGTTCGTTAATGTAGGGGAATCGCTTTGCAAAATAGGCCCGATCAAAATGCCGAACGTCCAGATAGACATGTGTGGATTCGGTTTTTCGCATGTGGGCGAGGATGGCCCGGCTGACGATATCGCGCGGTGCAAGCTCGGCGGCTTCGTGGTAGTCCTTCATAAAACGCCGGCCCTTGTTATCCACCAGGACCGCCCCTTCGCCTCGCAGGGTCTCGGTAATCAAGGCACGCGTGGCCCCGGCGATATAAAGCGTTGTCGGGTGGAACTGGACGAATTCCAAATCCCGCAGCACGGCCCCGGCGCGGTACGCCATGGCGATGCCGTCGCCTGTGGCGCCTTCCGGGTTCGTGGTTTCACGATAAAGCCGACCGGCCCCTCCGCTGGCCAGGAGGGTGTTTGCCGCCCAAATGATCTGAGGGCCTCTCTGGCCGTCGCAACCGATGATGCCCACGCACTTGTCGTCGTCGGTGGTGAGCAAGTCGATTGTGTAGAAATTCTCCAGTATTCTTATGTTTGGGATCTGTCTGACCTTCCTTATCAGTGCCTCGGCAATGATCCGCCCGGTTTCATCGCCGTGTGCATGAGCCACGCGAGGGTGGCTGTGACCACCTTCGAGGGTGGTGGCGATATGGCTGCCGGCCAGGTCGAACTCCGTGCCCCACCGGAGCAGTTGCTGGACAAGTTCCGGCCCCTGGCGAACGACCAGGTTGACGACCTCTTCGTCACATATCCCGCAGCCGGTGTTCAGCGTGTCGGCAACGTGCGACTCGAACGTATCTGCTTGATCGAGCACGGAGGCGATGCCGCCCTGGGCTTTGAAGGTATTGCTGTCCTGCACACTGCCCTTGCAGACCATGATGACGTTTCGGCGTTCGCTTGCCTCGATGGCGGCACGAAGACCCGCGACGCCGCCCCCGACCACCAGGCAGTCCGTAAAGAGCTGCTGCGTAGAGATCGAGTCGATATTGATCAGATAGCGTCTGAATTCAGGTTTTTCGGCCATGATCCTGACGTTCAAAGTGCTCACGGATTCCTGGTTTCAGTGTCTTTTCGAACCAAGGTGACCTCGTCGGCGAACAAGCTGTCGTCATCGGTGTGCTTGAGAACGAACGCCTGGAGCTCTTTCGTCGATGCCGTCAGAACAAGCCTGTCCCCAACGGACATGTGTTTCACGGCGTTCGGATCTTCCTTGAGCAGTTCTTCTATATTGGATTCCAACGCCAGTCGCATCTGCAACTGCGGTTCTATCGAGCCGATCTTCAGGAACGTATGAGCCGGGACAAGGAAGAAGGAGTTATATGGCCAGTCCACTGCGTTGGGATCGTCCAGCTCCCACGGCAATTCGCTGGGATAAATGTCCAGGAAAAGCTTATCTTTCAGCTTCAGCAGATGCGCGACAAAGGAACCTCTCTTGCCGTCTTCGTCGGTGAAGATCAACTTGTATGCGTTCTTGGGCTCATCAATACGCGTGAATTCCCAGGTTGTCTCAGGGCTATTGGCATCGTCGATCCAAGTGCCGGGCAGCTTTGTCTCCAGCACCACATCTTCTTCAGTGTAAAGTGGATGCAACGAGAGAATGGGCACACAGCCGCCCAGAAGGACGGGCAACATGTAAAGAAGAAGCTTCCTGACGTTCATTTCAGTCTCCTTTCGTTATTTGCTGTTAAGGCTTCTGCGACGAACTGCGATCTGCTATTCTGGCATTTTCCACCATGAACGGCTATTTGTCAATTGCAAAGGGCCGCCGGAGCCGATAGATTGCCGACGTTGAGTACCTGAGTTGAAGATGAGAGAGTCTCGGTATAGGATGAGGTATCTTGGACCTGGACCTGCTTGGTTGGATGGTCGTTGCTTTGTGCGCGGTGCTGGTGGGCATCACCAAGACCGGGATGCCCGGGATTGGGATTTTGGTCGTGCCCCTAATGGCATTGGTGCTTCCGACCCGCAAGTCCACGGGGATATTGCTTGGCATTCTGATTTTGGCGGACTTGTTCGCCATCGCCTATCACCGGCGCAACGCCAAGTGGCGGCATGTTCTCCGCCTGCTTCCGGCGGCGTTCGCGGGGATTGTGGCGGGCTACTTCGGATTGAGGGTGGTCAACGATCAGCAGCTCAGGCCGATCATTGGAGGAATCGTTCTGGTGATGTTGGGCGTCAATTACTGGCGGACGAGAGCCAGGGGCGCGGATGCGCCGGTTCCAACACAGTGGTGGTTCGCCGTCGGGCTCGGATTTATGGCGGGGGCGACGACGATGATGGCCAACGCGGCCGGGCCGATCATGATTATCTATCTATTGGCGATGCGGCTGCCCAAAGTCGAATTTGTGGGAACGGCAGCGTGGTTCTTTTTTGTTGTGAACTGGCTCAAGGTGCCGTTTAGCGCCGATCTGGAGCTCATGACGGTGGACTCCGTGAAGCTCAATGTGATGATGCTGCCTTGCATAGCAGTCGGGGCGGTCGCCGGAATACTTCTGCTCAAGCGAATCCCGGAGAAGGCGTTCACGGCTGTCGTGCAGATTCTGGCCGCCGCCGCAGCCATCAAACTCTCGCTCGGAGCCGTCAGACTTTTGTTTTAGGTGGGGACCGGCAGAACAAGCAGCCCATAATTGGCTTGCAAAACCACCGCCAAAAGGCGATTATTGATAATAGGGGAACACAAAGCGGCCTTGTGATACTTAGGTTGTAGAGGATTGCAGGATGAACCTTGTGTATATAGATGAGTCGGGAAACACGGGGCTCAACCTAAAGGATCCTCAACAACCCGTTTTTCTCCTGGCTGCGATGATTTTGCCCGAATCAAAATGGTTTTCCCTGGAGAAGCTCTTTTTCAGTATAGCGAGCGACTATTTTGGGTATCCGTTGCCAAGCCCATTTGAGATACAAGCAAAAGACCTCAAGAGCAGACGTGGCATGTTCGAAAATTTGAGCTTTCCACAGCAACTCTCTTTTCGTGACCGAATGTTGCAGTTGCTCTTAGACAATGACATTGCGGTCATCTATAGGCGAATCATCAAAAGCAGGTTTGCTGCTTTCTGTGAGGAGCATTATGGGCCAGGTATCAGGGTGAATCCCTATATAATGGCATTGCCTTTCGTATGCATGGAGGTAGACCATTTCCTGCGGCAGAACGCCGGTGATCAGTTGGGCATGCTCATTTTTGACGAACAGAAAGAGACTTTGGATGATGCGGAGCGTTCGTTGCGGACCCTTCGACTGGATTCCACGTCGATTCTTAAAACGAACAATATTGTTGAGAAAGGCTTCTTTATTGATTCGTCCAAGAGCTTTGCTTTACAGTTGGTGGACTTGGCAGCTTATTATATTCGCAAGTATGAAGAGAACCAACTCGGGCTACGGGTGAGTGAGGTCGATAAGCAGACCTTTGGCCGAATCAGGGAGCTTGTATCAAGCGGTGTCGGTTCCCGTGCAATTGATGTCCTCGAATGGGTGAAGAACCACTATGTAAAATAAAAAGAGCGGCTGCCCCCGAAGGGAGGGTCGCCAAGAAAGGCGGCCACGTACAGTCGCTATATAAAGTATCGCTCAAAACCGGCGTCAAGTCAACCAAAAAATTATCTTCTTTAGGACTTTTTTTGCTGTCCCGATGGAGCACGAATTAACCAAGGCCAAGGAACGGATGCTCAGGTGGGACCTGAAGGGACGCGGTATTTCTGATCCGCGTGTGTTGGCTGTGATGGCCGAGGTTCCAAGGGAGGAGTTCATCCCCAATTCACATCGGTCGCAGGCTTACAGCGACGGCCCGCTGCCCATCGGATTGGACCAGACGATTTCTCAGCCGTACATCGTGGCTCTGATGACACAGGAGCTCCGGGTCGATCAGGACTGCGAGGTTCTGGAGATTGGGACGGGCAGCGGATATCAGACGGCTGTCCTTTGCAAGCTGGCAAAGAAGGTCTATACGGTCGAGAGATTCAATGAATTGACTGAGTCGGCCCAGGCGGTCTTGGGCAGATTGGGGATCAGCAACGTCGAGTTCGTCGTCGGTGACGGCAGTTGCGGCTGGCCGGCGGCGCGATTGCCGGCGGCGGGATGCTTCGACCGGATCATGATTACCGCGGCGGTGCCGGGGATACCGGAACCCGTGGTCGGGCAGCTTGCCGGCAGGGGTTTGATCGTCGCGCCCGTAGGAGGCGGGGGAGTGCAAGAATTGGTGGTCTGTGAGAAGAGGGCAAGTCGATTCATAGAAAAAGCCATCTGTGACGTCCGGTTCGTCAAGCTCATTGGCAAGCACGGGTTCGACCAATAAGTTATCATCATGACAGAGGCTGGTAGGAAATCACAAACTCAGCTTGATTTGTCGATGCCCGTTCGGTACCTCAAAGGTGTCGGGCCGGCCAGGGCCGAGACGTTTGCCCAGTTGGGCGTCGAGACAGTGGGGGACCTGCTCGAGTACTACCCGCGCGACTGGAATTTCGTGCCGGAGCCAACCAAGATCAGCCACATACGGCCCAACCACAGGGTCGCTCTTATCGGGATGATCGAGTCGATAGACTACCAGAGTTATCGCCGACAACCGATTCTTGAAGCCTTCATTAGTGACGATACGGGCGTGTGCAGAATGGTGTGGTTTCATGGTGGGTATCTTCGCCATCAATTGGAGCCGGGCCAAGTCATCATCGCATCGGGCAAGGCGACGCTTTACAAACATCAACTGCAACTGACGAATCCGAAGTTCTTTGTCCTCGACGAAGAACATCCACACGCGGCTGAGCATTTTAGCGGTGGGGTCTATCCTGCGTGCAGTGGACTGAGCAGCGCGCAGATCAAGCGAATCATTGCTCCTGTACTCGGCAGCGTGACGGACCTCATCCCGGAGTTCTACGACGAGAGTTTTCTGAAGACGGCGGACTTGATACCCCGAACGGATGCGTTTGCCTGGATCCATCTGCCGCCGGATGAAGGGAAACTGGCACAGGCCAAACGCCGATTGAAGCATGACGAGCTGTTCCTGATGCAGTTGGGATTGGCGCTCCGTCGGTACAAGGTCCAGCATTTCTCTGCGGCGGCTCCATGTGTTTGCACTGACGATATCGACAGCAGGATTCGAAAGCGATTCCCGTTTCTACTCACCGAGGATCAGGATACATGTATCTCGGAAATCGTCACCGACATGGGCAAATCGGAGCCGATGAATCGGCTGTTGCAGGGCGACGTGGGCTCGGGCAAGACGGTGGTTGCGCTTTATGCCGCACTGCTGGCGGTCGCCAACAAGATGCAGGTAGCGATCATGGCGCCGACGGAGATTCTCGCCGGCCAGCACTTTCTCAGCATCGAGAGATACCTGAAGAACAGCAACGTCCGGCGCATTATGATCACAGGCGGCCTGACCGGCAAAAAGAGGAGCGATGCCCTGGATGCGATCCGTTCGGGCCAGACGGACATTGTCGTCGGGACCGTGGCATTGTTGCAGGCTGACATAGAATTCCAGAAGCTTGGTCTGGTCATCATTGACGAGCAGCACAAATTCGGCGTCGCGCAGCGCGCGCAGCTACGTAAGCAGACGACGCCGCACTGCCTTGTGATGACGGCCACGCCGATCCCGCGGACGCTTGCAATGACGGCATTCGGTGATCTGGATGTCTCGCTGATCAAGCACTTGCCTCCGGGCCGAGGCGCCGTTGTGACGCGCTGGGTAGACCGGCATAATCGACAGAAAGCCTACGAGTTCATTCGCGAGCGGCTCAAGGCAAAGAAACAGGCCTATTTCGTCTATCCACGGATCACCGCGGTCGAGCAGGCCGGGGAGGTCAAGGCCGCGACCGATGAGTGGCAGTATCTTTCGACGACGGTCTTTCCGGAATTTACGGTCGAGCTTCTGCACGGGCAGATGCCCTCGGCGAAGAAGCAGCAGGTGATGTCGGAGTTTCGACGGCGGAAAATCGACGTGATGGTATCGACGGTTGTCGTGGAGGTCGGGGTGGACGTGCCGAACGCGACGATCATGGTGATCGAGGGGGCGGATCGATTCGGTTTGGCCCAATTGCATCAGTTAAGGGGGCGAATCGGCAGATCGGAGGCCAAGTCGTACTGCCTTCTGTTTGCAGAGACGGACAACGAAACAGCCAAGAGCCGGCTGGAGATCATGACGCGCAGCAATGACGGCTTCGAGCTCGCCGAGCATGATCTGAGGCTGCGCGGGCCGGGGGAGATGTTCAGTACGCGCCAGCATGGCCTGCCCGATCTGAAAATCGCTGATATCGTGGATGATTTCGATTTGTTGGTGATGGCGCGAAAAAATGCATTCGAGATGGTTTCTCGCGATCCGATGTTGACAAAAGCCGCGCATAAGAACATTCGCCGGGCGCTGTTGGCCAAGTTCGGCGATGCCATTGGGCTGGCAGACGTTGCCTGAAGAAGCGATGCTTTTCAGTTTGCGATTTGCAGCGAACGTTTTACAATCATCTCCTTGAAGATTGACCTATGAGGATTAGTTATAAAAACAATCGCCTGGAGAGGGGGCTCATCGGTGCAAACGCCCTGATAGCGGGCGTGGTCGTCGCGTCCTTCGTTTCGCTGTTTGGCTTCGATGAGCCGTTGCTTCCGGCGTGGATTTTGTACATCATACAGGTGGCCTGTCTTTGCCTCTTTGTTGCGGAGAAGGTTGTCCGGCTGTTCAACGCCGTCTCAAAGGTCGAATTCTGGCGCGCCAACTGGTTTGAAATCCCGCTTCTGCTTGGACTTGGTATTGCCGTATTTGGAGCCAGGCGTTGGTTCTCGACAAGCGGAGCAGAAGCGGCGATCATTCAGTATTTCGCGGTCGGCCTCTATCTTGTTGTCCAGGTCGTTGCCAAGCTTTGCCGGACCAGCGTCAATGTGGCGGCCTCCGGCAAAAATCCAACACAGACCTTGATTGCGAGCTTCGTTGTCCTGATCATTTCGGGAGCGGGGCTGCTCATGCTGCCGGCGGCATCGGCCCCCGGAAAAGAAAACTTGAGCTTTGTCGATGCCCTGTTTACGGCGACCAGCGCGACCTGTGTCACCGGACTGATTGTCAAAGATACCGGCCAGGATTTCAGTGTGATGGGACAGGTTGTCATCCTGGCGTTGATTCAGCTTGGCGGGCTGGGCATCGTGGTGTTCGGGGCGGTTTTTGCCCTGCTCTTGGGCCAGGCATTGAGCTTGCGAGAGTCCGTGGCCATGCAGGACTTGCTCAGCGCCAGCACGATCAGCCGGATCGGGAAAATGATCGCTTTTATTTTCGTCGCGACGATATTCATTGAAGCGCTCGGCGCGGTCAGTCTCTTCGGGATGTGGGAGGGCAGCATTCATCACAGGTGGTTCTGCAGCGTCTTTCATTCCATCAGCGCTTTCTGCAACGCAGGCTTCAGCCTGTTCGGCACGAGCTTCGTCGAGTACGACCGGAGCTGGCAGGTATACGTTGTTGTCTGTCCGCTCATCATCCTGGGCGGGCTTGGCTTCAGCGTGCTCTATGATCTGGCGAATATCGCCGCCGATCGGGTGAGACGGTTTTTCAAAAAGTGGTTCAACAAGCGATACAGATTCGCGATGGAAGCGCCGAAAAGGATGCGGCTTCAGACCAAGATCGTTCTGATGGTGAGCACATCGTTGATCGTCCTGGGGGCCTGTGCGATTCTTCTGTTCGAGCGCTATGCCGCAGGTCCGGATGCGGTCCAGGGCTCCGCCAACGGCCCCGGCACACCGGGAATGACCGGTGCCCTGTTTCAGTCGATCAGCGCCAGGACGGCGGGCTTTAACACCGTTGATATCTCGGCGCTGTCCCCATCGAGCAAGTTTATTTTGATTCTGCTGATGTTCATCGGGGGCTCGCCCGGCTCGACCGCCGGGGGGATCAAGACGGTAACGGTGGCGGTGGTCGTCATGACGGCCGTGGCCGCCCTGCGAAGGCGCCATGAAGTTGAGATGTTTCGACGCTCCGTTCGGATCGTTGTGGTCGGCCGGGCGATTACGGTGACGCTGCTTTTCGTCGCGGTTCTGTTCTCTGTGACATTGGCTCTGAGCGTGACGGAGAACTCGAATGGCTTCACCATGTCGGACGTAATCTTCGAAGCCGGTTCGGCTCTTGGGACCGTCGGCCTGACGACCGGGATCACGCCGTTTTTGACAACGGCCGGAAAAATGATTATTATCACGACGATGCTCGTCGGCCGGCTCGGCCCGCTGACGCTGTTGGCAGCCCTGACGTTTAACTTGAAGCCGGCTCGTTACGACTACCCGGACGAAGCGGTCATTGTCGGATGAACAAATTGAAGCGTATCTCACGGAGCTTGAGGCGAAATACGAGATACGAAATACGAGGTACGAGATATGAAGCGGTTTGCGGTGATCGGACTGGGGCGGTTCGGGCAGAAACTGGCGATCGCGCTGGCCATGAGCGGCGCCGAAGTGATCGCCATTGACAAAGACCGAGACCAGATCGAGCTGATCGCAGATCAGGTCAGTCACGCCGTCCGGCTCGACAGCACGGATGAAGAGGCCCTCAAGGCCCAGGGGGTAGATAAGGTTGACGTGGCCATCATCGGAATCGGACAAAGTACAGGCGGCTTCGAGGCGGCCATTCTGACGGTCGTAAACCTTCGCCAGATGGGTATCAAGCAAATCTACGCCCGGGCCGAGGACCTGATTGCCGGCGAAGTCTTTTCCAAGGTGGGGGCGACGGAGGTGATCTACCCCGAAATCGAATCGGCCCAGCGGTGGGCCTATAAGCTCATCGCCCCGCAGATCGGCGAGAAAATTGATTTTGCAGAGGGCTACAGCCTGGCTCGGATCAAGGCGCCGCTGAGCTTCGACGGCAAGACGGTCATGGATTTGCAACTCCGGCAGAAGTACAACGTCAATCTGGTCCTCATCAAGCGGGGCGAGAACGCCCGGAAGGTCAAAGGCGAGAAGGGCAAGATTATCAACGTTCCTATGCCGAGCACTGTGATTTACCTGGAAGACATCCTCATGGTCGCCGGCTCCGATGCCGATCTGGCAAAGCTTCCGCAGGAGTAACACACTGCTCGTAATCACAGATTGACACGGACTACGACGATATCGAAGGAAAATGAGGGAATTAACAGAAAACCTGCTCGCTGAGATCACCAGGCGGTTGGCCCAGTCAATCCAGCCGGAAAGGATCTACCTCTTCGGTTCACATGCCACCGGTCAGGCGGATGATGACAGTGATGTTGATTTGCTGGCCGTCGTGCCCGACACGGAAAAATCTTTGCGGGAAATTGCTATTGAAGGAAGAAAAAGCTTCTGGGATGTCCAAATCCCTTTGGATTTGATAGTGTGCACGCAATTCCAATTTGACAGGTTTCGCAACGTTAAGAACAGTATTATGAACGAGGCGTTTTGCTTTGGCAGGATTGTATATGGACCCTAAGACCGAGCTTGCCAGACGGTTTCTTATGCGCGCTGATGATGACCTGCGACTATCTGAACTCATTCTGAAAGATTCAGATCCAGTGTTCTGGGGGGCGGCTTTTCACGCACAGCAGTGTGCCGAGAAAGCTCTCAAGAGCCTGCTTACTTTTCACGACATAAGAGCCGGCAAAACACATGACATTGATGGTTTACTGAAGCTTAGCTTGCCTGTTCTTCCTGACCTGGAGAAAGTGAAGGAACGGGCGAGCACGTTAACAGCCCATGCCGTGGATTCACGTTATCCTGTTCAGTATAGTGATGTTGCCAAAAAAGAGGCAATCGAAGCACTTGAGATTGCTCGTTACTATATTCGAGTCCATTCTGAATGCACTGCCTGATTTTGCTCAAGAATAGTCGTTCAACGCTCTCTGAAGGACCGCATTGAGATAAGGAAACTCAAGGAAGGAAAATTTACGATGATCAAGATAAAGCACATTGTAGGTATTCTCTGTACTGCAAGCTTGTTACTTCTACCCGGCTGTGAAGCGAAGGAAGACGAGGGTGAGCAAACGGACGCCCCCGAGCAAGAGTCGCCCAAATACGGCGTTGTCGCGTTTGAACAAATCGACGACGCTTACACGAAGACAAATGCCTGGAAATATGAATGGAAGATCGAGTTGGACCCCGACCAGAGTCGCGACAACACATTTGAATTGTTCAAGCGTACAGAGATCATCTCCGTCCACGGTCACGCCGACATTCATCCCCAGATTGCCAGGCAGGTGCTCCTGGAAGCCAGTGACGTCGAGAAATACAAGGGCGAGCAATTGAAGTTTCAGTTCCGCATAGGAGATGAAGCTCCGGCGGACGACTTTTCCAACTATGGGCAGCGTCTGTCCGGGTGGAGCTATGGGATTTCCATCGGCAACATGGGTACGTCGAACTTCATGCTCTTTCCCGGAACAGGCATTGCAAATATCAAGATAAACAAAGAAGGTACGTTTGTCGGGTCCAGTCTGGAACTCGTATCCTTTGAGACCGAAAAAGAGGGCGTCAAGTACAAGAATCGAGTCGTGTTGAAAAAGACGCCGGTTAGCTCCAAAGAAGAATCGCCTCGAAGCTGAAGCGCGACAGGCAGAGGATCAGGTTCTTCGGAATTTCCTGAGGGCGTCGAGGAGGTTCTGCATATCTTCCGGCAGCGGGGCCTCGAACTTGACGTGCTCTTCGGTTTTGGGGTGTTTGAATTCAAGAGTGAAGGCGTGGAGGGCCACACGGCTGATGACCGGTTCCTGCACCGCCGGTTCACCATCGGCCAACTGCCAGGGATAAACGAGCTTGCCGCCGTACATATCATCGGCGACGATGGGATGCTTGATGTACGAGAGGTGGATGCGGATTTGATGCGTTCGCCCGGTCTTGGGGGTGAGTTTCAGTAGAGAGAAGCCACGGAAGCTTTCGATGGTCTCGTAGAGGGTGATCGCTTCCTTGCCGGTATCGGGCCTGATGGCGTATTTCTCTCGGACTCTCGGGTGCGCGCCCAGCGGGGCTTTGATACGATCGGCGGTCAGTTCAGGTGTGCCGTGAACGACGGCCAGATAGGTTTTGTTGACCTGGCGGCGCTCGAATTGTTTGGCAATCCTCCATTGGGCGGCGTCGTTCTTCGTGGCCACCATCACGCCGGTGGTGTTTCTGTCCAGTCGATGGACGATGCCGGGACGGAACTCGCCGAGTCCACTGGACAACTGATTCGAGTGGAACGCCAGAGCGTTGACGAGCGTGCCGTGCGTGTTGCCGCGCGCCGGGTGCACAAGTATGTCAGGCTGCTTGTTGAGGACGATCAGATCGTCATCTTCGTAGATGATGTTCAGCGGGATGTCCTCGGGCAGAATATCTTTGCTGGGCGGCTCAGGCAGGCTCAGGCGGATCTCGTCGCCCGGACTGAGCTTCTGACTCTGTTTGCCGGTTTTGCCGTTGACGGTTACGGCCCCTTGCTTGATGGCATCCTGGAGGAATTTCCGGCTGAAATTGCTGAACCGGCCGTGGAGGTATTTGTCGAGTCTGCGCTCCTTGACAGAATGTCCGACGTGGAGTATCAACGGGCCTTCGTTTTCATCTAAGGCCATATGCTGTAAATCATCTCCCGGACACATTGTTCGCTCCGAACGAGAAGGTAGAATTCTCAATTCTCCACGGGAACGTTGGCCTCTGCCGGAGGATTGACCGTTGCGGGAAAATTCAGGTCGAGGTCAAGCGGCCTGTACATATTGAAGGGCGGAATGATGTCCGTTGGTTGACTGGCGTCCGGCGGCTCTATCTGGACCGAAGGCTGGGCGGCAGCGACGGGCTTCGGCGCCGGCCCGAAAACGACCTCCTGCTCGTAGTCGGCCATCGTTGCGAGCCGGCGTTTCGCCTGGACGATGGCGACGGTCGCCTCGAAATCACGGTTCGCCGCGACGTCCTGATAGATCTGCCGGGCCTGTTCAAAGTTGCCCAGCTCTTCCTCGCAAAGGCCAAGGCCGAACTTAGCAGCGGCCGCTAACGAAGGATCATCCGGACATCGTTGCAGGGCTTCGTTGTAGCTGCTCTTGGCCTCATTTATCTGCGACGCGAAATACTGCTCTTCTACATTGCCGTAGTGGACCTCGGCCCGCAGGGCTTCGGCTCGTTTGATGAGCGCCAGAGCCGCCATGCGGTCGTTTTTCGTGCTTTGAGCGAACGTCTGAAGCCCTTTAGCCGGCTGGAGAAGCATAAACGAGGCGTCTCTTCCCTGATCCTGGGCCTGGAGGATCTGCACTTTGGCGCCCGCGAGCTGGTTGATCAGATTCGTAAAGTCGGCGTGCTCTCGCACCCGGACCACGTTGACGTTGTACACTCTCCAGGTGTAGATGCCTATGCCTACGATAACCACTACGCACACCATGATAATCGTTGCGAGATTCTCTTTCGTCCATTGCGGCAGGTGGCTGAGCCATTCAGCCAGCTCATTTGTTTTCAACTCGTGCCGATGGTCGGATTTCATATCTTTCTCCGTTATCGTATGCCGTATATCCTGATGTCGTATATCGACCCGCGACCGAAGAGCGGCGACCGATGAGCATTGTAGCAGGGTTTGTTTTATCTTGCAACGGCCATGTTTTCTGATTAGAATCCGGGCCGGCAACGAATTGAAAGGACTTTAATGTTCAAAAAAGGGCAGAATTCTCCATTTGTCGTTCTTTGGATATCCGTGGTTTTAGCAGGCTCTGCTTACACTGGCGGGACTGAAGGCGGGCCGGAGGTCTCCTGGGACCCGGCCAAGTATATTGGCCTTGACGAGATCGAGCCGGGGATGGAGGCCTATTGTCTGACGGAGTACGGCCGGGCCGGGATTGAGAAATTCGGCATGAAAGTCGTGGATGTCATCCGCAACATCAATCCAAGTTCGGGTCCCGGCAGCCGGGATGCAATTCTTGTTGAAGGGACCGATCAACGCTGGATGCACACCGGGCCGGTCGCCGGATGCAGCGGCTCGCCGGTGTATATTGATGGGCGATTGGCCGGGGCGCTCGCTTTCACATGGGCGTACGCGAAAGACCCGCTCTACGGGGCAACGCCAATCGAAGAGATGCTTCGGATCGGTTTGGGCTCCGGGGCCGGCCGTTCCGAGACGGGACCCAGGCATGTGGATCTTGCGTTAGACCTCTCGGGGCCGATTGATCTGCTCCGGGTCGACAAGCAACTCGAGAGCGCACTCGTCGGAGCTAGCCGGGGCCTTCGCGGGGCGAACTACCTGCCATGCCCTCTGGTCACGTCCGGCCTGCCGGCGGGGGTTTCCGAGCAGTTGACTGCTCTCGCCGAGCCGTTCGGCTTCGTGGTGGTCGTCGGAGGTGGCGCCGGGGCCGGCG
>JGI2171J19970_10001390_pt1 | contig 13605 bp, 10 predicted proteins | sample DeeMarSWOR324_28_FD_19970 | JGI IMG/M metagenome (IMG submission 19970) | reverse complement strand
AGTGGGAGGTGGAGCTTGATTCTTATCCTGGTTTGGGATTGCGGCAAACTTTGCTGGATCAAAAAAGAGAATGTAATACCGAATTTGGAAAATACATCGAACGAAATTACCAGAACTGGCTGGAAAGTGAGCAACGTCCATTACTCTCTTCCGATCTTATTGCCTCTCACGTGATTCCATTGTTAAAAAATGGGGAACGAGTTGTTTTCATAGTAATGGATAACCTTCGACTGGACCAGTGGAAGACGATGGAACCACTTTTGTATCCCTATTATCGGATCAGCAAGGATTATTATTTTTCAATATTGCCAACAGCAACACCATATTCACGCAATGCAATTTTCTCTGGACTTTTTCCTTATGATTTAAGTCAGCAATTTCAGGAGATTTGGATGAAAAGCGAAGAGGACGAAACCAGTCAAAATCGTTTTGAACACCAATTTTTGCAGCACCAGCTTGAACGTCAAAACATCCGCCTCAATCAATCGATGAGATATCAAAAAATTTTGGACTTAAACGAATCAAAGAATTTATATAAAAATATATCAACTTATGCTAAATCACCATTATTGGCAATCGTTTTAAATTTTATAGATTTCCTGGCACATAGCCGAAGTGACTCCGAGGTGCTAAAGGAGATTGCGCCTGATGAGGCAGCCTTTCGCTCTCTTACTCGTTCATGGTTCGAGCATTCAATCGTTCTGAAAATTCTGAAAAAGTTGGCAAGCGAGAATTGTACGATAATCATAACTTCAGATCATGGTAGCATTCGCAGTATGAGGGGAGCCAAAGTCATTGGCGATCGAGAAACTTCCACAAATTTAAGATATAAGTTTGGCAGAAGTTTAAAATGCGATGCTAAATATGCGATAAATATAAAAAATCCAAAAGATTTCAAATTACCCCAAAGAGGTGTTAATACAAACTATCTCATTGCAAAAGAGGATTATTATTTTGTCTATCCAACGGAGTACCATTATTACCTTAATTATTACAAAGACAGTTTCCAACATGGCGGTGTTTCAATGGAGGAGATGATACTGCCAGTCATTAAATTAGAGACAAAATAAAAAATTAAAAAAATGAATAATAAGATGTAAAAAGTGAGCAATATTTTTATTTCGCAGAGTGAGCAAGAAACAATAAAATGGGGCATAAATATTGGCTCTTTGCTTGAACCAGGAGACGTGATCGGTTTATTTGGAGAACTGGGAAGCGGGAAAACTCGAACTATTCAAGGGATTTGCCAGGGTCTGATGTGCAAAGATATTGTATCGAGTCCAACTTTTACTATTATCAATGAATACCGGGGAAAGTGCCCGATTTATCATTTTGACCTTTACCGAATAGAATCTGAGCAAGAGATATTTGATTTGGGATATGAAGAGTATTTTTATAGTGAAGGGATTTGTCTCATTGAATGGGCAGAGCGAGCCCATACATTACTGCCGCCAAACCATATCGAAATTTATCTCAAAGGTTTTTTTAACAATGGCAAAGAAAACTTGAGAGAAATTAAATTTAAACCCATCGGTCCGTTAATGAAATTGCGAAACTGGGAATTTCAATGTAGTTTTAAATGACAATAAATCTTTGGATTAAAATTTGAAAATTTTAGGAATAGATACTTCTACCGATATTTGTGGTGTTGCGATAACTGAAGATAAAACATTAATTACTGAATTTCGATCGAATATTAAGCGTGCCCATGCTGAAAAGATCATTCACGCTATTGACCGGGTTTTGGGAGACGTTAATCTAGAGCTTAATGATCTCGATGGAATTGCGATTTCGATTGGACCTGGTTCTTTTACAGGATTGAGGATTGGGATGGCTGCGATAAAAGGGCTGGCATTAGCAACAAATTTACCGGTCGTTTCTGTAACATCTTTAGATGCTCTGGTTTTACAAGCCTATTTCTGGGATGGTCAAATTTGCCCATTAATAAAAGCCCAGGCAGACGAAGCTTACACAGCATTGTATTGTTTTCGTGAAGGTCAATTGGTTCGAACCACAGATTATCAGTTGATAACACTCGATTCGCTTCAAAAATTAATCAACCAAAAAACAATAATCATTAATGTGGGGATGAAAAATCTGCCGCAATTTATAGTGGGTGAATTGGAAAAAATGGTGCAGGTTGCTCCACCAGAATTCAGTATGACGAGCGGATATTTTATTGCTTTACGGGGCTATGACAAATTTATCCAAGAAGAAGTGGAAGACATAGATAAACTTGAACCATTTTATTTAAAAGATTTTAAGGCAAAGAAAAAGATTGGATTATAAAGAGACATACAATTCTCAATTGAAAGAGCCATTTGTTTCAGCAGAATTAAAGAATGGTTATTGGTATCAACAACTAAATAAAGGAATCCTTGTTAACCTGCTCAATAAATCTCAATTGCTCATTCGATGGATGCAAGTTGATGATCTACCTTTTATTTTTGATTTAGAACAACAAATTTTTCTTTCACCCTGGACAGTGGAAAGTTTTCTATATGAAATATATAATCGTAACTATAACGTATCGATAGTCGGGCTAATCGAGCAACAGCTTGTTAGTTATGCGGTTTCCTATCTCATCTGCGATGAAATGCACATAAGCAACTTAGCAGTGGCACCGAAGTTTCGTCGATTAAAAATTGGCGAGACCATGCTGTCGGCAACTTTGCAAATCGGTAAAGAAAAGAACTGTAAAATAGCTCAATTAGAAGTTAGAAAAAGTAATAAGGCTGCAATTTCTTTATATCAGAAATACGGATTTAAGCTGATCAGTGTGAGAAAGAATTATTATCAAAAAGAAAAAGAGGATGCTCTTTTAATGAATCGAAAAATAGACAAAGGTGGAATATATGGCATGGTTTAAACGTAACTCATCTGGGCTAATTCCTCAGAAAAAGAAGGAAATGCCTGATGGTTTATGGTTAAAATGCGATCAGTGTGGTGAAATAGTTTATAAAAAAGAACTCGATAGAAATTTGTATATCTGCCTGAAATGTGGCTATCATTTCCAAATGAAGAGTAAAATGTATATAAAAATTTTACTCGATAATGGGGAATTTGAAGAGTTCAATCCTCATATTAAATCGGTAGACGCACTTAAATTTAAAGCGCAAAAAAAATATAGCGATCAGTTGAAGGCAACGATTAAAAAAACGGGCTCTAATGAGGCGGTCATAACTGGATTTGGTAAAATCAATGGTAATCCTGTGGTGTTTTGTGTGATGGATTTCAGTTTTATCGGCGGAAGTATGGGATCAGTGGTCGGTGAAAAAGTAGCGCGGGCAACAAAAATAGCCATCGACAAAAATTTACCATTGATTATTGTTTCTGCTTCTGGCGGCGCCAGAATGATGGAAGGAGCACTCTCACTCATGCAAATGGCTAAGACATCTGCTTATCTTGCCAGGCTCTCAGATTGCGGATTGCCGTTTATCTCAATTGTTACCAATCCAACAACAGGAGGGGTTTCAGCCAGTTATGCTATGCTTGGGGACATAATCATTGCTGAGCCTGGCGCTTTAATTGGATTCGCTGGTCCACGCGTTATAAAACAGACCATCGGTCAGGATCTTCCCGAAGGATTTCAAACGTCAGAGTTTTTATTGAAACATGGCTTTGTCGATGCCATTTTTGCGCGAAGTGAAATGAAAGGAAAGTTAGCATTACTTCTAAAATTTTTTGGAAGTAACAAAGAGGAAACTAATGGAAAAAAGAAAATCGATAAAAATATTACTAACCAATGATGACGGAATAAATGCTCCAGGACTCCTTGCTCTTTATAAAGAAATGAACAAACATGGCAAGGTTTATATTGTTGCACCAGATAGTGAAAAAAGTGCAGTGGGACATGCGATTACGCTTTCGGATCCATTAAGAGTACAAAATTTCTATAAAAATGATGAGTTTTTTGGATATGCAGTAAACGGCACCCCAGCGGATTGTGTTAAAATTGCTTACTGGGCTTTAGAAATTGATCCAGATTTGCTAATTTCTGGAATAAATTTAGGCTCGAATACCGGAATTAATATTATCTATTCAGGAACCGTTTCAGCAGCAACTGAGGGCATGTTTTTGAATATTCCTTCGTTTGCAATTTCATTAACAACATTTACCAATCCTAACTTTGAGATCGCTGCAAAATTTGCCGGACAATTATCCCAAATTATTCTAAAAAAAGGTCTTCCCCGAGGGACACTGTTAAATGTGAACGTTCCAGCCGTCAATAGTGAAGATGAAATTACCGGTGTGATGATAACCCGGCAGGGAAATGCAATGTATCATGAAGAATTTGATAAACGAGTTGATCCACACAATCGAGTTTATTACTGGCTAACTGGACAGAAAGTCAAAGTAGAAACCGAACCTGATGTAGATGATCGGGCGATTTTGAATAAAACAATTTCAATTACGCCAGTGCATTTCGACTTAACGAATTACAAGTTTTTAGAGGATTTGAGGGAGTGGGGAATAAAATATTAGTTCATTAATCGTTAATTTGGAATAATATAAACTTCAGCAAAGTTGAACTGTCGTTAGAGAAGATTTAATTTTAAAATGCAAGATACTCATAACGAGCTCATCTTAATACTTGATTTCGGATCTCAATATACACAGCTTATCGCACGTCGAGTACGTGAGCAGGAGGTATATTCAGAAATTAAACCGTATGATTACCCTCTGGAAAAAATTGCTCAACTTTCACCAAAGGGGATCATCTTCTCAGGCGGACCAGCTTCTGTCTATCAACCTGATGCAGCTCTTATTAGCAAGGAAATTTTTGATCTTGATGTACCGATCCTGGGTATCTGCTATGGACTTCAATTAATTGGTCACCTTCTGGGCGGAAAGGTCGAAAAAGCGGATCGTCGAGAATATGGACATGCGACGCTGGAAATTTCTCATGCTGATCCTTTAGTTGAAAATATCAATTCTCGATTAAGAGTATGGATGAGTCATGGCGATCGTTTGGTAAATTTGCCCCAGGAATTCATTGTCATCGGACGAACCAAGAATTCTCCGTATGGTATCATTAGACATCGACAAAAAAAAATTTATGGACTCCAGTTTCATCCAGAAGTTGCCCATACCGAAAAAGGGAGTCAAATTATTCGAAATTTCATCTATAATATCGCTGGTTGCGAGGGGTTATGGACCCCTCAATCATTTATAAAAAGTTCAATTCATGCTATTCGAAATCAAGTGGGTTCAGACAAAGCAATTTGTGCATTATCCGGCGGTGTAGACTCTTCAGTAGCAGCAGTGCTGGTTTCGAAAGCAATTGGTGAACAACTTACCTGTGTGTTTGTTAATAATGGGGTGTTAAGGCACAATGAAGCAGAAGAAGTTAAAAAGGTTTTTGAAAATCATTTTAATATGAATTTTCATTATATCGATGCCAGCCAGAACTTCCTTTCCCGACTGAAAGATATTACCGATCCTGAACAAAAAAGAAAAATAATCGGTGATGAATTTATTAAAACTTTCGAAGCTGTTGCGCATGAAATTGGTGATGTGAAATATCTGGTTCAGGGGACGCTTTACCCAGATGTGATTGAAAGTGTCTCCATAAAAGGACCTGCTGCGGTTATTAAAAGTCATCATAATGTTGGTGGGTTACCAGAGAAAATGCGCTTAGCACTGATTGAACCGCTTCGTGAGCTATTCAAAGATGAAGTTCGTAACGTCGGTCGAGAATTGGGTTTATCATCTCAAATCGTATCTCGTCACCCTTTCCCTGGTCCCGGCCTTGCTGTGAGGATTTTAGGAGAAATAACCTCAGAACGGCTTACTATAATCCGACAGGCCGATAAAATTTTTATTGATGAATTATTAAAAGCTGATTGGTACAATAAAGTATGGCAGGCATTCGCAGTGCTTTTGCCGGTTCAAACTGTCGGTGTTATGGGAGATGAGCGCACCTATGAATCTGTAATTGCTCTCAGGGCAGTGACAAGTGAAGATGCGATGACAGCGGACTGGGCAAAATTACCTTCAGAGCTACTCGGTAAAATAGCAAATCGCATTATCAATGAAGTGAAAGGAGTGAATCGAGTTGTATATGATATTAGTTCAAAACCTCCAGGTACAATAGAATGGGAGTGATTTTGGTGATCAGGTGATTTTGTAATTTGGTACCTAATGCTACAACAACGATAAAATGTTGTCCATAATTTCAAATTCGTAAATCGAAAAGTTCTATAATAGCTGAAGAACAAAATTCAAATTTAGTTTAGGGGCTGAGATAAAATAAGTCACACAACCATAGTTTCATCAAACTTTATTTTTCAGGGTCGACAAAATACAAATGGGAAAGCTATTTAATCTCATTCCCTTATAAAAATAGGAAGAACACATGTGTGGAATAGTAGGTTACATAGGCTCTAAAGAAGCTACTCCAATCTTATTGGAAGGGCTAAAGCGGTTGGAATACCGTGGATACGATTCGGCTGGTATTTCAACAATTGCCAGTAATAAGCTGCTAATACAAAAGAGAGCCGGTAAAATCAATGATTTAGAAAGAGATTTGGATTATCGAGAAATACCGGGGACGCTTGGTATTGGTCATACCAGATGGGCTACTCATGGCGAACCAAATGCAGAAAATGCTCATCCACATGATGATTGTAGTGGCAAAATTGCTCTGATTCATAATGGAATTATCGAAAACTTCTCAAGTTTGAAAAAAGAGCTTCAATTGAAAGGGCATCACTTTAAAACTGAGACTGATACCGAAACACTGGTTCATCTTATCGAAGAATATTATCATGGGAATGGGCTTCTGGAAAAAGCAGTTCGAGAGGCATTATTGCAAGTGGAAGGAACTTATGGGATTGCAGTAATCTCCAGTGAAGAACCAGATGTTCTCATCACGGCTCGTAATGGTAGTCCAATAGTTTTAGGTATCGGAGATAACGAATATTTCGTAGCATCCGATTCAGCCGCAATTGCAGGGCATACTTGCAATGTCGCTTATCTTCATGATAATGAAATGGCTATCATCCATCGTGATAATCTGATAATAAAAACAATCGATGACCGACCGGTAGAGACACGGGTGGAACAAATTCCTTTTGATTTAGAAAAAATCGAAAAAGGTGGCTACTCTCATTTTATGCTCAAGGAAATTATGGAGCAACCGCAGACCATTAATGATTCCATGCGGGGGCGTCTGTTAGCGGAGGAGGGAACTGCAAAATTAGGAGGAATAGAACACGAGCTGGATTCTTTGCTGTATGCTCGCCGTGTTCTTTTTTCTGCATGTGGTACCTCCTGGCATGCCGCTCTAATTGGGGAATATATGATAGAGGAATTCGTCAGAATACCAGTCGAAGTAGAATATGCTTCAGAATTCCGTTATCGGGANCCAATTTTAGACCGGGATACAGTTGTAATCGTTATCAGCCAATCTGGCGAAACGGCTGATACTTTAGCTGCCGTAAGAGAGGCAAAGCGAAAAAAAGCAAAGGTGCTGGGAATTTGTAATGTCGTTGGATCGACCATTGCTCGGGAAACTGATGCTGGTGTTTATCTTCATGCTGGACCTGAAATCGGTGTAGCGTCAACTAAAGCCTTTACCTCTCAGGTAACGGTTTTAGCCTTAATGACGTTATTGTTAGCTCGGATGAGTTCAATGTCTGCCAGTAAGGGGCGCGAAATCGTTCAGGAGTTGAAAAAAATCCCAGACAAGGTAAAACAAATCTTAGATGGACATCAATGCATTGAAGAGATAGCCGAAAAATATGCCGATAAACATAATTTCCTTTATCTTGGACGCGGCTATAATTTTCCAGTTGCATTAGAAGGCGCTTTAAAACTAAAAGAAATTTCTTATATCCATGCCGAAGGATACCCTGCTGCCGAGATGAAACATGGTCCCATTGCTTTAATTGATGAAAATATGCCAGTCGTTTTTATTGCGACTAAAGACTCTACTTATGAAAAAATTATTAGTAATATTGAAGAAGTTCGTGCTCGTAAAGGAAAACTGATTGCAATTGCTACGGAGGGAGACGAATTTATTAAAACCAAAGTAGATCATACTATTTACATTCCTCCCACACACGAATTTTTAACACCTATATTAACAATTATTCCGCTTCAATTATTAGCTTATTATGTCGCTGTCAAATGCGGATGTGATGTAGATCAGCCACGTAATTTAGCAAAAAGTGTTACTGTCGAATAAGGATTCTTTATAATGATAACAAAATTAGAGAGATTTTTAGTTGTTATTCCAGTTCTTTTTGTGACCTTGTGTTGCGTTAATTTAACTGGACAAACAATCAGAGCAGAAGATATTCGCTATATTCCTGAAATTGAAGTTACATTCAGTGAGGGGATTAATGAATATAGAAATGGAAATTATGAAGAGGCGACTCGTATTTTCGAAGAGCTTCTGAATCAATATCCTCCTCATCAACGAATTACTGCTGTCTATATGATGTTGGGAAAATGTTATTATAAGATAGGAGTCTACAAGAAGGCGATATTGCTGTTGGACAACTTTATTAAAAAATATCCCCAGAGTAAATATGTAAACGAAGCATACTATACAAAAGGATTTTGCTATTATGAGATGGGGGAGTACATAAATTCATTAAATACATTCTTCTTTGTCGCTGATAATGCCAAAGAAGCAACGCTTATCAAAAGGAGTCGAAATAACGCACTGAACATAATCGAAAACAATATCACTTTAAATGAAATTCAGCAATTAAGAGAGAGCACTACCGGTGAAATATCATCGACGATTCTGACAATAAAGTTAGCGCAACGATTCCTGGCTCAAGGAGATCGTGATAAAGCAATATCGCTGCTTCAAAATTTCGTTCAACAACATCCTAAGAATCCATATCTTAAAACTGTTCAAGATGTGCTTAATCGAACCCATATTGACATTCCATCGGAGGAAGTTTCAATTGGGGTTATTCTTCCGTTGTCTGGTGAGTATGCAGAACAGGCAAAAGCTGTATTAGCTGGTATTCATTATGTACAGAAAAAATTTAACAATAATTCGGATATTAAAATTAAACTGGTGGTTAAGGATTCCGAAGGTGATATGGCTAAGGTTGTAAAATCCGCCCAGGAATTGGCTATGGATAATAGAATTATCNCTATTATTGGAGAATTAGAACGAGAAAAAACAATAGCAATTGCTGCTGTGCTTAATAATCTGAATATCCCGCTCATTTCTCCTACAACATCTGGAAATGGTGTGGCTTCGTTAAATGAATATACATTTCAAATCAATTGTGATCTCGAAAACAGAGGACATATCCTGGCGAAATATGCTATTGAAGAGTTGGGATTGAGTACATTTGCAACATTGGCACCAGCAGATGATTACGGAAAAGATATGACCGACAGTTTCGCATCAACAGTCGATCAATTCGGAGGAAAAATCATTGCCCAAAAATGGTATTACACAGATGCCCAGGATCTAAAACGACAATTCCAGAGCATTCGTGAGTTGGGATTCAATCTGGTAAACAAAGATTCTTTAATCGAATATTACACTAAGGTATTGGATAATTTTGAAGAAGAAAAAATTCCTGTTAACTCAATAGATGGTGTATTTTTCCCCTGTTATACAGAAGAAATTCAATATATAGCCCCCCAATTCGCACTGGCGAATATTAAAGCACAGATTATCGGTGGAGAGTATTGGTACGATATTGATAGGTTAAGAGCTAATCAAAATTATTTAGAAGGAATTATTTTTTGTAGTGGATATTATTTTGATGAGACGAGTCCCGAATTTATTAAATTTCGTAATGATTTTAGAACGCTTATGAAACGAACACCCGAAATCATGGAAAGCTATGGTTATGATGCAATGAAGGTGGTTATCGATGCGATTGCGCATAAGCAAACAACCAGGGTAGGCGTTAAAAATCATTTAGATAAATTAAAAAACTTTCAAGGACTCAGAGGATCAATTACGCTTATGGACAACTCCCGGGTAAATTCCGAAATCAGAATTCTTACCTATCGTAATGGGAAGATTGAACTGCTGCGATAAAAGCAATGGATCGATGAGGTGCTGGAGTTTTTCGATTTTCAGAAAATGGTCAAGGATTTTTTATGCTATAGTAATTGAGTACACTCTAAAAACCAATTTTTAAGCGATGTCATTGTGAGCGGAGTGAAACGGAGCGAAGCAATCCCTTCTGCCATATGAGATTGCTTCGGCACAAGACGCCTCGCAATGACAGGTGCTAATAAAATATTATGATTTTCGACCTTTTTAGAGTGGGCTCACAATTCATAAAGTCAAAACTGTTATATTGAAGGATATAAAAATTTTCAATGATAATATGCGAAACAAATCTTGATAAAATCAACCAAAAACAAATTATTTCCGGAGGGAATGAATGAAACCAATACATGTAATACTTTACACTTTAGTTACTCTCTTAATTTTAGCAATCCTGGGATGTCTTCTTTTGTTTGTTCTTATTCGAAGTCTAACTGATACCACTCCAACAGTACAAAATAATTCCACACTGGTAATTTCTATTTCAGGCGATATTCCAGAATATCATGCTGAATCTGGTTTTCCTATCAAATTTGACAAGGCGATATCGATTAAATCTATTCTGGATGATATTGACAAAGCCAAAGTTGACCGTAGAATTAAAGGGATTTTGTTGCGGATTAACGATAGTTACATGGGATGGGCGAAAATCGATGAGGTCAAACAGAAATTGAATAGCTTTAAAGAATCAGGTAAATATGTTATTGCATATTTAGGTTCATTTGTTTCAGAGGATGAGTATTACTTGGCGATCTCTGCCGATAGCATTTTCGCGGTACCAGGCTGCTTTATGGAAATGAATGGACTTGTCATCGAAACTGTACATCTTCCCGGGTTATTTGAGAAATTGGGAATAACCATAGACTATTTTGCTTATGGAAAATACAAATCGCACTCTGGGGAAACATTCGGAAGGAAAAAGCATACAGCGCCTGTTCTTGAAATGTTGAATGATTTAGTCGATTGGAAGTATAATCATCTGGTTAAGGGCATTGCCGAACGATTAAATATTTCGGAACAACAGGTGAAGGATGTTATTGATCGAGGCTATTTTTCTGCTGAGAAATTCCAGGAGCTTGGCTGGATTGATGACGTTTTATATGAAGATGAACTTTTCGACCGATTGAAAAAATTAAATGGTATTGGTGAAAGCAGAAAACTAAAACAAATCTCATCCACTACGTACAATAGAATCACATCAGAATCATTAGGATTAAATAAAGGAAAAAAACGAATCGCTTTGATTTACTCTCAGGGAGTTATTCAGGAAGGCGATGATGATTTTAGCCCGCTTACTTTGAGCATAGCTGCGGGAACAGATCCGATGATTCAGGCAATCAGACGTGCTACAAAAAGCAGTTCTGTAAAAGCAATAGTGTTCAGAGTCGATTCACCTGGAGGAAGCGGTTTGGGATGTGATCTGGTCTGGCGAGAGATTTTAAAGGCGAAAGAAAGCAAACCCGTTATCGTCTCGATGTCCGATTATGCGGCTTCAGGCGGTTATTGGGTCTCCATGGGTGCGACTGCTATTGTGGCGCAGCCTTCCACTTTAACCGGCTCTATCGGTATCTGGAGTATCTTCCCGAACCTAAGTGGACTGTATGATAAATTAGGACTTATTGAGGAAAATGTGAAAAGAGGGAAACATGCTGACATGTTTTTGGGTACAAAAGAGTTAACAGATTATGAGAAAAAGCTTTTCAGGGATAGGCTTTATCAAACCTATCAAGAATTTGTAACCAAAGCTGCTAAATCCCGAGAGGTGGCATACGCCGATCTTGAGGTTTATGCCCAGGGACGTTCCTGGATGGGTGAACAGGCAAAAAAATATGGTTTGATTGATGAGTTAGGCGGTATCGATCGTGCGATTGAGTTAGCCAGAGAAAAAGCTGGCATCGACAGCACCGAAAAAGTAAAGATTGTTGTTTATACTGCCCAAAAAAGCTGGATTGAAAAATTGCTTTCAGATTCAATTATTTCATGGGTTTTAAAGGGAGTGAATTATTCAAGTCTTGGCGAGACCTGGGAAGCATTAATAGATAAACAACGAGTGCTAATCTGGCCAATGATGCCGTATCAATTCCGAATTCATTAAGGGAGTGGGATAAAATAAGTCCGCCATAGTTGGATCCTAATTAGTCTATAACAAAAAAAGTTAAGAGGAGGTCTGGTTCAATTTGAATTCAGAACGGTTAAGCCGCTTCATTGCAGAACTTTCATTAGAAAAAAAAGCAGAAGACGTTATCATCATGGACCTGAGAGAACTGACGAGTATCACTGATTACTTTATAATTTGCTCAGCAGATTCTGATACTCAGGTGAGGGCAATTAGCGATCATATCATGGAACAATTGGAGAAAAAAAATATTAAGATCTGGCATGTGGAAGGTTACCAGTCGTCAAATTGGATTTTATTGGATCTGGTGGATATTGTTATCCATATCTTTAGACCAGGAGTTCGTGAATATTATGCATTAGAAAAATTATGGGGAGATGCGAAAATAACAAGGGTGGAAGATCAATGATTCATGTCGAAGAGGTGATTAAGCAAAAATTATTAAATACACTAAAGCAGTTAGAATATGATCCCGAGAATATTATCATTGAATTGGAGCGACCAAAAATAGACGCCCATGGCGATTGGTCTACCAACATTGCCATGCGGTTGGCTTCGGTTGATAAAAAAAAGCCTCGGCAGATTGCTCAGGATATTTGGGAACGACTAACTTTTGATTCAGATTTAATAGAAAAAGTTGACATCGCGGGATCAGGTTTTATTAACTTCTATTTAGGCTGGGGCTATTATCGCCAGGCGTTGAAAAATATTATAGATCAGAATAAGGAATATGGTCGAAGTAATTGGAGAAAAGGAATTAGAACACAGATAGAATTTGTGAGCGCCAATCCCACCGGTCCTTTGAATGTAGTCAGCGCTAGGGCTGCGGCAGTTGGGGATATAATGGCAAATTTATACAATGCAGTTGGTTTTCAAACCGATAGAGAATATTATATAAATGATGCGGGAAGACAGGTTCGGCTGCTTGGTGCTTCGGTTAGTTCATGTTATATGTCGTTATTTAATCAACAAGAGGAATTCCCTGAAGATGGGTATCACGGTGATTACATCAAAGACTTAGCAAATGAAATTGTTGAAGAAAGGGGGGACGAATTCGTCCCTCTAAGTATTGAAGAGCGACACCAGCAACTTTCTCAGGTCGCTCTTGAAAAAATGATTAGCTTGCACAAGATGGATATGGAAAATTATCGGGTGCATTTTCAGACCTGGTTTCTTGAAAGTCGGCTCCGAGAGAGCAATGAACATCTCGATGTTTTGAATGATTTGGAGAAGAAGGGATATACTTATGAACAGGATGGTGCGATTTGGTTTCGATCAGAACAATTTGGGGATGAAAAGGATAGAGTGCTTATGACCACCGAAGGGGAACCGACCTATTTTTTGGTCGATATTGCTTACCATCGCAATAAATTTCAAAGGGGATATGAAAAGCTGTACGATATATGGGGTCCAGATCATCATGGTTATATCTCCCGAATGAAGGCAG
>JGI2171J19970_10001387_pt1 | contig 13610 bp, 21 predicted proteins | sample DeeMarSWOR324_28_FD_19970 | JGI IMG/M metagenome (IMG submission 19970) | reverse complement strand
CTCTGGTGTTGGCGTGGGCTGTTGTGAAGGCGCTGGCGTCGGAGATGCAGCAGGAGGTGGAGAAGGAGACGGGGGAGGCGAGGTTGTAGGGGTGGGAGTTGGAGAAGGAAGTGGGAGCGACGATATTAAATCTTTGAGACTTTGTACACCTTGACCTATATTGGCTTCGTCAGGGTATCCTTGGCTTTCCCAGAGACCTAGAAAGTTGTAATCAACAAGTTCGATGACAGTAAGTTGGCTTATCCACTTGTAACCCCACTTGCCAGGCACGACTAAACGTAAACTGTAGAGAGGGATGCCATCCTTCTCGTAGGCTAAAATTATGTCATCGCGTTTAGCTGTCTCAACGGTCAAGTCTGTTGAATAGCCATCAGCGGCATGAAAACCAACCTTAATCGCCGCAGCTGAAACCTTTGCATCTTCTAGCAAAGTCCGGAGTTTAACTCCAGTCCAATTGCCCGCCATAAGCGCAGTCCTAGGTGCATCTACGCAGACAAGGGCGGCATTCACTGTGGTTTTGGGCATGGCAACTAGGTCAGCCCAGCTCAAGTTCAAAGGATTATTAACAAGTCCTGTCACAATTAACCGCCACTCTTGAGTAGAGGTAGAATCCGCGCTACTTGCGGAAGGTATTGGATTATAAGCAAGGCTAATGACGGCTAACATTATTATTGTCGCTGCCAATACAAAAGAAGTTTTTTTCAATTTAACTTGCCAACCGTGTTATATAATCAATAAAAATATGACACGCGTCATATTTAAAGTTGCTGGGAATACGAAAAAGGTTCTTCCCGTGGCTTCAGAGTAGCTCATGCTTTTGCGTGTGATTGGAAATTTGGAGAATTGCTGGAAGGGTTCTCTATGGAAAAAATCGAAAAAGCACATGCGCAGACATAGAATGTTTAAATCGTCATTTGATGCATTGACTATTTGAGTGGCAATTGGAAAACGAAACCAAAAACTTTCACTTCATGGAAATCGGCTGGATAGTTTCCTTTCCTAGGTACGGAAATAAGGGAAAATACTGCGACTACAGTGTAATACTCACAGACAGAAAAAGCGGAGCAGCCCAACCTGGGAAAGGCGTCAAATTAGGCCAAGTATTGGATAATCCGGAATTTGAACAAAATTACCCCCACACAGTAGGTTACTACAAAGACTCTTCTGGAGAAGGAGCAAAACTTGACCCAGAATACTTGGAAATAAGAAAAATAAGCACTGTCGAAGAGTTCTGGCTGTTTTTAAACGCCGTGGACATATAAAATCTAAAAAATAAAGTGGTTTTATTTACTTGTCATCCTCTACAAGCTCCATGGGCTGCCCACAGCAAACAAGTTTTCCAGCACCAGCCACAACAACCTCAACCGCGTTCCCACATATTCTGCAAACGTAAAGCTCTCCAACCTTGGTCATCCTTTCACCTCCAACTAAATTTTCATGAAACCTGTTTTAACAACCATGTTATGACAAATTATGCTAGTACTTAACTATAGCTGGAACAACCCGCTGTTTCCACCATTAATCTTGCAATTTTTGGAGAGAGCTTACGTCTTTTACTTGCGTTATTTGATTAGCCTCTTTTTCATCAAGTTTATGCTCAGCACAAAGAAGACGAGCGTGACAACGCCAATCCAGACCAAGCTAAGCAGTAGAAAAACTTCTGTTCTGCCTAGCACTAATCCTCTTGTAAGGTTTACTACATGTGTTAAGGGCAGAAAAATCTGGGCTGCCGTCTGCACAAGAGAAGGCAATTGTGAAAGTGGAAAAAAAGTTCCGCTGAGCAAGAACATGGGCGTTACGAGCAGGAAAGCGGGATAATTGAAGAAGTCAATGTTGGGGGCGATGGCCGTGAAGCACATAGCTATAGAGGCAAACATCAACCCGCCCAGAAAGGCTATCAAAGGTACCAAGAGGAAAAGCGGGCTGGAAATCAAGCCGAAAGCCGCTATTACAGCAAGCACGGTTGTAGAGTTTATGGTAGCGCGAGTGGCACCCCACACAAGCTCGCCCGCGATGACTTCTTCTACGCTTACGGGCGTAGCTATTATAGCATCGAAGGTTTTCTGAAAGTACATGCGCACGAAAGAGCCGTAGGTGCACTCGAAGAAACTGCCGTACATGATGGAAATAGCTACTAAAGCAGGCGCTATGAAGTTGATGTAGGGCATTCCTTCGACGGCTTGGATGAAGCCGCCTAAGCCTACGCCTAAAGCTATAAGATAAAGAAGCGGCTCCAGCAGTGAAGGAAGAAAGTTTACTCGAATTGTTTTCATGAATACGTCAAAGTTTCGCCGCCAGACCCTCCAAACCTTGTAGGTTAATTTAGGCACGGCGAACTTTATGGGTGAGTCAGTTATTTTCGTCAATCTCTAAGTCGCCTTCCCGTCAGTTTGAGAAAAACGTCTTCTAAGTTAGCGTTCCTTATCGTGACGTTTGTAAGTGAATTTTTTTCGAGAAAACATTCGAAGACGCCATGTGGTTGCGTAGTGAATACGTGGATGCGTTCGCCGAAGGTTTCGAAGTGGGCGTCTGGAAACTCTGCCTTGAGATTCTGCATCAGTTTTTCGTCATTGTCGACTTCTAACACATCCACGCCTACATGCTTCTTGATGAGTTCTGATGGTCGACCTTGTTCGATTATTTTGCCGTTATCCATAAGTAATATTCTATCGCAGAGTGCAGTAGCTTCATCCATGTAATGCGTAGTCAGTATTATGGTGACGCCGTGTTTTCTCAGGCTTCGCACTTCATCCCAAACTAGATGACGCGCCTGGGGATCCAACCCCGTGGTAGGTTCGTCAAGGAGCAGAATTTGAGGCTCGTTAATCAAGGCTCTAGCCAAGATCAGGCGTCGTTTCATGCCCGTGGACAATTCTGATATGGGCACATTCTGTTTTTCCTCTAACTGAAAGAACTTTAGCTGTCCCTTAGCTCGCTTTGCGGCTTCGGTTTTAGGGATGTCGAAGTAGCGGGCGTAGACCAGAAGGTTTTTTATGACAGTGAAATCCGGGTCCAAGTTATCCTCTTGCGGTGCCACACCCACCATGCTTTTTATTTCGCGTGCCCGCCCAGCTACGTTCATCTCTGCCACTGATAATTCGCCTTCTGTTAAGGGCAAAAAACAGTAGATCATCCGCACCGTAGTCGTTTTTCCAGCACCGTTAGGTCCTAAAAAGCCGACACATTCGCCCTTGTAGACTTCGAAGTCTATATGGTCCACTGCTGTGAAGTTGCCAAACTTCTTGGTCAAGTTATCAGCTTTTATGAGAACTTCTGAAGAAACCATGCGCCCTCCACCGCAAAAAGCCTCAGCGGCTACTTCTTATTCAGCCTTTATTCTTTTTCCACATTTATAACAGAAAATGGCATCGCTTGGGTTTTTTTCTCCACAGTTAGGACACGCTACAGTCTCTTTTTGAAGTGATTTTTTAATGTTTTCACTCGCGGTTTGAAACGCAACATTTATTTCCTTGGCGGCTACAGCGAAAGCTTTCTCCAGCTCTTGGCTCATTTTGGTAAATGTCTCTTTTAAATCATCCGAAATGGTCGGAGCGACTGTTTCCACGCTTTCAATTGTTTTGGTGCCGCATTTTGGACAAAAAAGCGTATCTTTGGAAAGTTTCTCACCACAATTTGAACAATACGTCATAAACACTCCTCCTATCAAGCAGATAAAAAGCAAGAAATTTAAACTTTATTCAAGTTGCTTCTCAGAGTGGAGTTGCAATTTATTATCAGAGTCTGAAAAGGTTGGCGTGCATGAAGGACGAGACCGATGGAAAGATCGGGTACATGCCAGAAGAAATGCTGGGAATAGATTTTGGTTTAATTCTGAAAAATCTTTTAATAGAATTTTCTCGGTTACAAGCAAAATAACCAGAAAGGGAGATGGCGGCTATAAATAAATTCAACGTCACAAGCCTGTTACTAACAGAGACCATTATAGCAAAAGCCCAACCCCTTCTCGCTATTCTCTCTTTTTGGCTGTCTTTTTTCGGGAAAAAGTTGTTCACACGCCAAAAAGACAGGATTCGAAGAGAAAGTATCTACGCCTCTCGGTTAATGCTTAGGTTTTTATATAGAAACTTGCCAACTAGAACGTAGGTGTAGACATGTCAGATAAAGATGAACGGAAAAAAGAGCGCTCAAGGATTTCGGTGCGAATAGGCGACGTTCAAGTTGAATTGGAAGGGACATATGACGACATCAAAAAGCTAATGGATAAAGAATTGTTTGATTTCACAAAAGGATTGCAAGAAACTACGGAGCAGTTGCCGTCTTCAACAGAAATTACGCCAGAAGTTGCGCCAAAGGCTCCACAAGTTACGCCAAAAGAAAAAACTGTGCCACCACCCACTAAACCTCCAGCCACAGCAAAAGCCTTACCCCAACCTTCGAGCGTGTCTGCAGTAGGAAAAACGACTGAAAAAAAGGGTCAAAAGAAAACTGTTAGCAGAATAGTTGTCATTGCGTTGGGACTGATATGCATTGTTCTTGTAGCTGGTTTAGTCGGTGCAATTGCATTCTATATGCCAATGGTAAGCAATTTGGAATCTCAAATAGCAGAAAAGAACAGCACAATTTCATCTTTGAATTCGCAAGTTTCATCTTTGAATTCGCAAGTTTCATCCCTTCAAGATGCTTTCGACCAAGCTAACAGCACGATAGGAGAGTACAAAGAAGCGCTAGATTCGTTTAATTTGCAAATTGGATACTATCTTAGCATAATTTATTTGAATGAGTCAGACTATCTGTTTGCACCCCAGAGTTTTACTCAAGATGCAAATACCTCCGACGTTGTTTACAATGGCGACATAAGGTATGCTGGATATGTTTCCCTTGCTGTTGAATCTACAAGTAACACAACATACGCTCAAGTAGCTTACTCTTCCTATGGAGTTAACTATAACAATACCGTGACTGTGGGAACAGGTGGGACAGCGGTTTTTCCCGTCTTGCCAGGAACGATAGTGGTCAGCGTAGGCAACACAGAAGCAGTTGATAATGTTACTGGGACTATAACAGCTATCTACCGTTACTAAATTTTTCACCTATTCTTTTTCACGACTGATAAGTTACAAGGCTCCTTCAGTTATGGCTAGCTCTGTTTGAACCGTGGCGTGATAGTGCAACCTGAACGGCTTATTATGCGGAGAGTAACTTGTGGCTGATGAAAGCTGTTAAAAGGGATTTGATGTAATATTGTGTTTTTAGTGAGTTTAATGGCGGCAGCTTATATAACAATGAGCAAGTTTATCGCTGGGCTTATTATTACGATTTTAATTGCTAGCGGTATTTCAGCCGGAATCGCTGTTTCCACGCAATTAATAACTGGACCACGAGGACCACAGGGCGAAACAGGACCAGAGGGACCAGCAGGACCACAAGGACCAGCAGGCGACACTGGACCAGCAGGAACAGCAGGCGCAGCTGGAGCGGCTGGACCACAGGGACCACAAGGACCAGCAGGCGTGAATGGTGCTACTTGGCTGAATGGGACAGGCGTGCCAAGCTCAAGTTTGGGCAGCAACGGAGACTTCTATCTTAACTTAGCCAAAAGCGACGTCTACAACAAGATTTCTGGTTCGTGGGTGTGGGTAGCTAATATTCGTGGAGCAACTGGAGCCCAGGGACCGCAGGGCGAACGAGGCTTTGGAGTGCCACAGAAAGGCAACATTTCAGTTTCAGCATTTGCATTCGTACCTTCTAACTACTATGACAACGTCTCGTATATGCAATTATATGGACTAAGAAATTTCAACGACGCTGACCCTGTTGTTTGTATGGCGCCACTTCAGCTTCCACACGGAACCACAATAACAAACGTAACTTTCTATTTTCATGACTACGGCATCGACTATTTGAGTTTTCGTTTAGTTCGGGAAAACCAGACGGGTTATACTCAAATGGGCTACGTTGACAATTCTGCGTCAAGCAAGCTAGGAGACGACCACATTAGCTTAAGTTCCATACTCTACCCAACCGTCGACAACAATCAATACTATTACTACCTTTACATTGTTATTCCATCGTCCCCTAACCCTTTCGACTACCAATTCCATTATGCGCTTATAGAATACGAATATCCAGCATAGCCACCAAACATCCCCTTTTTTCACCTATTTCAGTGTTCTGTCAAACCAAAACAAGTGTAAAACTCGGGAATTGACGTTTGAATAGCTTGGTAATCGTGCTAACGGTTTTGGTTTGGNTTAAGTGACNTGGACGATGCCAGATGATGGNTGAGTTTATAGAAGGATATATTAACTATGGCGAGTATATACATAGGCAGTGATGATAGTTTTAGAGTATTAGATATCTGTAGCCTTTTGGCAGGATATGAGATTAATTGAATGTAAAAAGGAAGGTGAATTAAGATAGGAATTCAAGATGAAGTGGAAATAGTGATGGCGGTGCGAAACTACAGTTGTGAGGAGAGGGAAAAATGGGATGAAGGGATAGATATAATCGCCTTGGATGAAGAATCAAACGAAAAGATTTTGTTGCGAATGGTAAATTCAAAATCGAGCTCTGGAGTTGTTGGCATAGACACTGTTAGAAAGATGTGGGAGGTTATGGAGTGCGAGGATTACGACAAAGGTTTTCTTTTAGGCAAAAGATTCACAGATGCTGCAAAGAAGGAAATGGCGCAAAGGGGCATCCAGAGAATTTCGGAGAGATATAAGCCGAGATTTAATCCAGAAAGGCTTTTTCTGCGGATAAACTATTATGTTAACAAGCTCTGCAAGACCAAGTGCGGGAAAATTCCCCAAAAAGAGTCTGATTGTCAAAACGACTGCAGAATTAGAATAGTCAGCGATAACGCCTGCTTCCATTTTGAACATGGTTGGATAAGTTTGATGAAGAACGACCTCAAACAACTTTTATCACTGCAGAACTTAAAATAATCCAACCAAATAAACCAACAATCTCAACTGCCCCTTTCTGCTATGCTTTCTTTTAAAAGAAGCAGAAGGAAAAGTTATAATGAGACGACGGAAAATATAGGTAGCTTTGAACGGTGGTTGAGATGACAGAAGAGAAAAAAATGCCAGCATCAGAGAATTTTGACAAGTTAATGAAAGAAAGTAGAGATGAGTTAGTGGATTTGAGGATGCAATTGCAGAGCTTGATGGTTAAGTTTGGTTTGCGTGCATTAAAAACGTATCAAGCAGCTAGGAATGAGCCCTTGAGGTCAACTGAAGTGGCGTCGTTAGTAAAATATGAGTTAGACAATGTAATAACTGATGTCTCGGAGCCAAACAGTATAGATTCAATAATTAAGCAAACTAGGCTGGAATGGGAAAAACTGCAAGAGACAAAACAGAAGAAATCGCAGTAACTAACATTTTAACGGCTTAAATCTGGAGCCTTGAATATTTCTTCTCGCCATTTTCGTTCCCAACTTGCCCAGCCCGTCTTTACGAGGCTTTCTCGCAGGTGAGGTCTCTCAGCGACCCATTCCAGCATGGTCCAGAAACGTCTCTTTCCTTTCAGTATTTCTTCTGGCACTCCAACTTCGACGCACCATCTTATGTAACCCCTTTCAACCATATCGCAAAGTTCGCCTGTATCGTCGGATTTTTCAACTCTAAAGCCTCTATTTTGCAGGTGCCTGCGCACGCTGGAGAGAACGTATCCTGAGCAAACTCTGAAGTGGGTTTCCTCATCAGGTCGCATAACCTCGATGATTTCGTCGGCAATTTTCACGGCGTCTTCTAGGTATTTTTTGCTTTTGAAGTTCGGGGGCTGAAAGGAGGATGTTGGGATTCGGCGTTCCATATACCTTCGGTCTGGAGGTTTGAGCGCTCCAATCACTACGCCTAGGAGCAGGCTGCTCCATCCTGAACTGTCTATTATGATCTCTGTTGGAAGTAAGAAGTGGTTTAGAGTCAACGCCGTTCACCAGCGTGTCTGATCTGCAATTTATAATAACGTTAAGGAAGCGTATAAATAGAATCTGGTGGCGGAGAGGCTTTGTTAGGTTGTGTTAGGCTTGTGGAACGAATTTATTTAAGGGTGTTTCGCGCATTATTTCATAGTTGAGGTTTTCTTATGATAAAAATTGTTAGGTCGCAAGTGCTTGCATTAAAAGAATTGGGGTATGGCCAATCCTGTCTTGCCATTGATGATATGCATAAGAGGGAGATGGCTTCTCGCACGAAGGAGTTGCGGTTGGTTGACAAGACGATGGCGCAACAGATAGCGTCGGTTGTGGGCGGAAGGCTTGTGGACTTTGTTATTGATTCGGCTACTGACTGGGCAATAATGATGAAGCCGCTTAAAGATTTGACGATTTATTTTGTTCTTCAGCGTTACAGTCCTGAGTTTGAAGATGAAGTGCTGACGCTTTATGGTAAGGAAACGGCGAATATTGGGATTCCAGTTGATGACCTTTATGACTTTACGAGGCTGTGTGCTAACGCGTTGGTTCGAGCCGCAAGAAACATGCAAACAACTACTTGAAAGCGTTATGCTTGGGGCTTTTGCCTTCGTCTTTTGAGTATAAATGTAACAATTGCCATTGCGCCTAAGACGGCGAGGAACATTAACCCTGAAAATTCAGGTATAACGTTTGGGTTGATGAATACTGTTCTTGCCGTGGGAGTGCCAGTATTATGGCTTACGCTTCCCCCGCTGCTTCCATCGCCATTCGAGTCCCACATTATGAGCAACGCGTAGGTGTTATCTTCTGACCATGCAACATCTTTTCCCGCTGAGTCTTCGCTATTTAGTGGCTTCTTCAGCTCAACTGTTACAAGATTTGAGGCGGATACAGTCATTGCTCCTGTTCCGTCTTGGGCTGAGTCTGCGGAGATAACGCCGTAGCCGCCGAAGGAGATGTCTCGGTAACCGTTTGCGGCTTGTCCGTCGTGTCCGAAGATAGCGCCGTCAGTGTTGGGGGTCATGCAGTCGGTGTTGCCGAGTTGCAGTGAGAGCCATGGGTTGTTGGAGTCTGCTGTGAACCTGATAGCTATGTAAATGTAGGTGCCGTCGTGTTTTACCCAGATTTCAGCGGTTCCTTGCGGGTTGATGGCGACGTTGGTGTAGTTGCCTGCGTCGTCCCATTCGCTTCCAATGGCGCCGTCAATTTCAGTGTCGGCTATTGAGTTGCCTAAAAACGCGTTGAAGTCGTATTGAGCGGAAACAGGCTTGATTGTTGCGCATGAGGTTATTAGGAGTGCTAGGATTACTGTTATGAGCAGGCAGGCTGGCTTCATTTTTTTGCTTGTTCTCATAAAAAATCCGTTCCAACACTTTTTATTTGTTTTTTGCTGTATTTAGTTTTTTGCGAAAAAAAGGAATGGAATTAACGTCTATTACTTGCGGTAATCCTTTATCGGTGCTAGTGGTATGGTAAAAGTTTCAAGTACACCATCTATTAAGCGAATTTTGTCGCTGACAAAATGCAAGGCATCCTCGTTATTGTCTGCTTGAAACAAAATAGCGAAATCCCATTGACCAAAGACTTGATATGCCTCCTCAAGTTTCACGCCTTCCATCGGTTTTTCATTAAATCCCATCAGTGGTTCATACAATTTTGCAGCCATATTAGGACTTAGTTTAATCATCACCAAATATTTCTGAACAGATCTTCCCATTACAAACACCTACGACCAAAGTATGTTAAGCTCCTTCCCATTAAAAAATTTGACTATTAACTTTTAGTCCTTTTCGGCGCCGAGACAAAAATTGACGGACATAAAGCTTCAATGTGTGAAAAGCTGCATGTTTGGTCTACATTCAAAGATGAATTAGCTGAGAAAGTGAATTAGACCCAAAGAATGATATACAGAAAAGATATAGATTGAAACTGGCAAAAAATGAGGCGATAATTAATGAGTTTAGAAGTCATAGTTATAGTTAGCAATACTTTGGTTGTTCTTGCAACCTTTCTGGCAACACTTTATAGAATAAAAATAGAACGCGATCAAATACAAACAGTCAAAAAAAACGTAGAAGCCAAAGAATGCTTGGACTCTCTTCGCAAATACATTAAAACGGAACGCAAATCGCTAATTTGTATGACTAAAGAAGAATTGAAAGAATTTCTGGACTATTTAGAAAAGTTAGGCAAGTAGTAAACTAAAGTTTGGGTTGGTTGGATTAAAATTTAATCCCGCGCTAAAAAGGTTATTGACTTGCTTTAGGATAAACTCTCACTAATATATCAACAGGGACACCTGGTATTCCATCATATTTTGAGGGTTCTGTTAAAAATTCTGGTTTACTTATATTGACAGATATTAGATAACGACCAGTTGGAGCATTGTCTGCCCATTTAAGGGTTATAATAGTAGAGTTGGACAGGTAAGGTTGCAGAGTTAGTTGACTTGGGATGAGAGAGTAGTTGAAAATTATGTCTTGAGCAATGGAAGGTTCCCATGCACTTACATTTTCCCAATAAAAGTTGTCATCGGGGTAGCTGTCAAAGCTGGCATATTTAGTTAATGTAAGATTTTCTATAGTTACTGTAAATTGCTCGGGGCATCCCCATGATAAAAGAGTATAGTTTATCTGACAAGTTTCACCCTGTGAGATATTATGATTAGGCGAACCTGAGGTTTGACCTAAAGGGAATTCAATAGTAACATACAAGGTATCAGGAATATGTTCTTCATTCCTATTTGAGATGTAAATAAATGCCGCTGAACTTACGATGACTATAGTTGACAAAACGATGAAGATTAATAGGCAGTAGTTGCGGTTCATTCTTATGTTAACCTCTTTTACTAACTTTCAGCAATAAACAAGTCCAATGGCATATTTAATCGTATCTATTAATACACACTACTCAGAAATTTTCAACAGTAACCTCAGAAACAACTAATGCGCAGATTCCGCGCCATACGCATTGTTTCTTCAAGGCAAAACACACAAGATTAAAATTTAATGAAAAAAAAGGGGGAGGTTTATGGTTTGTCCTTCTTTTCTAAACTGTTAATAGTTTACTTTTCTGAGTAAAATCATCTGGCTTAATCATTATCATGGATAATGTTGATTGGACTTCGTGTAGGCGTCTTATGCGTGTGACAATAAGATTGGAGAGATCTTCGATGCTTTCTCCACTCACCCTCGCGATGATGTCGTATACTCCGTAAACCCTGAAAGCTTCTTTAACTTCCTTGCAGGCTTTAAGCTCAATAAAAACTTCCTCAACTGAATCGGGGCTAGCGTTTATGCAAACAAAGGCTTCCGGCATAGATTAGCCCTCACAAAAATATAGTGCAGCGATGCATATTTGATTTTCTGTTATGGTCTCAGCGGTTTTTTGATTGGTTGGATTAAATTTTAATGAAAAAAACCCCATGTCCCCACACTGACTCGCTGCCTGAGCTGTCAAAAAGAGGCTGCGTATGCTCAGGCAGCTACTGACTTTGAAGTGGTTTTTTTCTGATAGCAGGGGTCTCAGATATAGAGTTGTTCAGGAAGGTGACTTGGCTATATGTCGTGTTAGCATAGGGCGTGCAGAGGGGTGGAAAAAGGAGTGTAGGTTAGTGTTTGCGTTTCTTGGAGTAAACCAACAAACCAGCACCTATACCCGCAACCAAACCGATGGAAGCGATAGCAACCAGCACAGTTGGGAAAGGCTCAGTCTCATCTGTTCTATCAGGGAATTCTGGAATGGTTGAAGTTGGCGAAGGTGATGGGGTAATTGGCGTCTTTGGCGGTAAGGTTACCGTTTGAGTATTGCTCCACCCGCTTGTTTCACCGAAAAATACGTATGGATAAGGGTAAGGCGTCATAGTGTTGTTTCTGCCGATGTGTCCTACCATTGCTTCTACCTGTATGTCTGTTGTAGCTCCTGCGGAGAGGGTTACTCCCAAGGCTTGTGTTCCTTCTACAGGAAGCGGTATAACAGTATAGTTAGACGGCGTCTGGACTGGGTAGCCATCATAGCCTGCGGAGAAAAGTTCCTGCCAATAGCTATCTGGGTAATTATGCGGTTTTATTCGTACATTGTAGTATAAGAAGTCGATGTTTGATTGATTAGTGAATGGTTGATTCCTTATATTTATTTTAACTGTGCTAAATTGAAAGTGATAGCCATCGTTTACGTAGAACAGCCCAGAGCTTGAGTTGAAAGAATAGGTCGGTGGTATATCAAAGGATGGACCAACTGGTTCTATAGTAAATTCTGGAACAGACGGTTTAAGTGGTGTCTGAGCAAATGCAGATTCAACTATTATAAGGCTTGACACTGCTAAGATGGCAATTATCAGCAGAGCTGGGCGCTTGCTCATTGCTGTTCCCTATAATGAGTAAGCCTATTTCCATGATTAAAGCGTTCTTGTAAAGGTTTCTTGACTCGAGATTTCTTGACTAACTCGCTCGTTTGCGTTTCTTGAAGTAAACCAGCAGACCCACTGTGATAATAGCGACTGACAAAATAGAAACCGCGACTAAAGTTGTTGGAAAAGACTGCCCATGCGGGCTTGGAGTAAATTGATAGTTAACTTTGGGCATAAGTTATCAACCAATGTTAGAATGGTACACTTCGCATATCCAAAACAGTGTCATTGAGCAAAACTCTCGCTTGTATAATGATTTCATCGCTTGGGCTTCTCCCAAAGCCAATAGGGCTATCAATTGACGCTAATACAAATCCTTCAAATTGTTTAGTTTCGTTTGCATTTAGAGAAAAATTGAATGAAGGGGAAGTGTCCGACCTACCAAGAGAAAATCCCTCGTATTTAGTTCCATTTAAAAATATTCCAATATCAAGGAACAACCCAGTAATGTTGTTACTTGCTACATTCTTGACTGTTACGTTAAACCAATGTCCATATGAAACTCCAACTGGATTCCACCAATTTTTGTCGACAGTGAAATCGATAATCTGTACATCAATGAGATTTTGTGAAGGGTAATACCAAGAGTATATGAAGAAGCCAATGACAACGGTAGCCAAAGCGAATATAGCAAACACTATTACCGCTAGCTTTCTATTCATAATCTAAGATTCGCCTTAGATAAATAAGAAGTTTCTTGTCAAGGTTTCTTGACTAAACGGGCTTTTTCTTAGTCAAGGTTTCTTTACAAACCGTATACTCGATTCCGATACTACCTATACCCTATATTGACTTGATGTCTACTTTAACCTCTTTTAATGTCTTCAGAATACCCTGTATATCCTGAATCCAGTATACTGTCCTGAGTGCCTGCTCCTTTTCCAGAAACCATGCAGCCATCATTGAAAAGTTGGTTGGTTGGTTGGATTAAATTTTAATCCCAAACCCTGTATAGTAAAGTTTCTTAATTTGCAAGTTTTCTGAAGCTCAAATGGCTAACATCAGAGGATTTTAACAACTTTACTCTTCTAACTGCAAAGTTTTTAACATTTAAATTATGCCCTGAGAATAATATAGACGTGTTTTTTATGGTTAGAGCTGTAAAAGACGTGTTTTCGGAAGGATTTCAAAGTATTGGTGAAGATGATACGCTTTCTTCTTGTCTATCACTTTTCAAGGAAGAAACACCGCCCGTATTGGCGGTATTAGATAGTAAAGGCATGTACAGGGGTTATTTCTCGTAGATGGATAATACGGTCTAGGCTTGACGCGTCTGGAACCAAAGTTAAGACTTTGATGCGCTCAGCGCCTGCTGTT
>JGI2171J19970_10001384_pt1 | contig 13621 bp, 10 predicted proteins | sample DeeMarSWOR324_28_FD_19970 | JGI IMG/M metagenome (IMG submission 19970) | reverse complement strand
TCCGCCACAGTTGGCAGTGACACTATCACCACCAAAGCTACCTACGACTCCAACAGAGGATGGGTCACTTCAATACAGGAGCCCAAGGGAGTAGACGCAGGTTCAGGATATGATGCCCTATACACCTACGATGTTTTAGGAAGAATCATCAAAAAAGAGTTCCCACTGCTGGAAGGTCAGTCTGAAAGATCGTATTTGGAAGCTGTATACGATTGTGAAAACAGAACAGTTACCTTAATTGATGCACTAGGTCACTACATCGTCAGAGAACATGACAAACTGGGCAGGTTAACTGCGGTCAAGGCATACACTGGTCAATTTGGAACAGGTACTCTGTATGCAACGACATCATACACATATGGTTACAATGATAAGGTTTTGACAGTAACAGACCCAGGAAACCACATAATAACATACACATATGATTTCTTGGGTCGAATCACCCAGGTTCTGTCTCCAGATTCCTCAACAGTTTCTTATTCGTACGATGATACCAATAACAAAGTTACCTTTACTGATGGCCGTGGGTACGACAGAATCTTATGGTTCAGTTGGCTCAATAGACTGACAAAGGTGGAGGAAGAGTACCAGACCAATTCATTTGCAGTGACCACCTACCTGTATGATGAGGTCAGCCATTTGGTTTCCTTTACTGATGCTGAGAATAGGACTACCAGTTACACCTACGGTTCTTTATTTGGAGTAACAGGAATTACCTATCCCGATTCTGCTTATGAAGAGCATGCATATGATAGTGCAGGCAATGTTGTATCTTTTACCGATGCCAACGGTAGAGAAACGCAATTTTTGTACGATTCCCTCTATCGATTAACCCAAATTCAGTATCAGGATCAATCTACTGTTTCCTTCAATTACGACCTAAACTCTAACAGAGTAAGAATGGATGATAATTCTCCAAATCAGGGAGACTATATTGAATACGAATATGATCACTGGAATCGATTGACCGCAGAAACTCGACACATTTCAACAAGTACCTACACAGTCTCCTACCAGTACGATATTGCTAGCAGGTTAACTAGACTCACATACCCTGACAGTACAGAGATCTTTTACTTCTACGATGATTTGAATCGAATGACAGAGATCAAGCGATACGTAGATGGGGTAAATGATGAAATACTAATGGATAATGTACAGTACGATACAGAAAGTCTGCTCACCCAGCTCGATTATGGGAACAGTTTGCAGGCCACTTTCTCCTACGATTCAAGGGACAGGCTATCAACTATTGACGTCAAGAATGGTGGAACCTCCTACTTGGATTTGGATTACACCCATGACAACAACAGCAATATCACTCAATTGATAAATGGCTGGAGAGATATTAATTCTACCTGGCATTCAGAAACTGAATCCTATAGTTACGATGGATTAGACAGATTAACATCTGCTAGTTGCACCTCCTGGTCTCACACGTACTCTTACGACAAAGTGGGGAACAGAATAAGNAAAGATTCAGTGACCTACACCATAAACACGGTCAATGAAGTGACAGCTCTAAGCGATGGCACCTCCTTCACCTATGATTCCAATGGGAATAGAACGCAAAAAACCAAAGGATCTGGCACCTGGGTGTACACCTACGATTATGCCAACAGGTTAACAAGGGTAGAAAAGAATTCTGCCACTTTGGGAGAATACATCTACGATGGCGATGGCAAGAGAATACAAGTAACAGAAAACAGTGAAACAACAACCTATATATACTTTGGACTGAACGTTGTGTACGAGGAAAACACGACCGGTACTGCAGTATACATCTACGGACCCACAGGACGATTGGCAAAGAGAACAACAATTGACAGTGAATCTCACACCTTCTACTATCACACAGACCACCTGGGCTCCACCAGACTCGTAACAGATGAATCAAAGACTATAGTCACAGATGCAGCCTATGAACCTTTTGGTGAAAGCACAGCAACAGGTGATGAATGCTATCTTTACACAGGAAAAGAAAAAGATTCCACTGGCTTGTATTACTATGGTGCCCGGTACTACGATCCTGAAACTGGAAGATTCATCACGAAAGATCCTCTACCTGGCAAGAAAGCTATCCCCCAGTCACTGAACAGGTACACCTACTGTCTCAATAATCCAGTGAAGCTTGTTGATCCTACAGGGCTTCAAGGCAAAATGTGTGATGCAAACAACGTTTGCATCATTTTTACAGAAAACGGATGGATAGCTAAAAATGCGAATGGAGATACAATCACTACCAGTGAAGAGATAGAGAAACTACTGGATAAAACAGGAAAGAGCGATGAAGAGATCATTGAACATCAAGCGCGAGCAGCATATCTCATGCTATTGATCACACACCCAGAGATTGAAGGTGATCCTACACAGAAAGGAGTACTTAATGAAGTCCTTTCTGGGTTAGACGAAAACACCACATGGTTCGACTTTACAGTGACAATAGATGGTAAGGAGCAGACTATTCATATCGGCATAGATACGAGGTCCTTTGGGATACAAATAGATCCAATCACTGGGAGGAAGAGAACTGTGATAGCAACGTGTTCATATGACTATCTCAATGATACTGGGGAAATTCCCACATACGAGATTCGAATACATTTATATCAAGACGCTTTTTCATCAGTGACAATGCTCTTTCACATTATGGGTCACGAAGGTGTCCACATGCTTGACTATTTGGCTGGAAGAAACCCTTCAGAGAGAACAGCATTTGCATGGAATACAGCACCTTACGCGATTTTCCTCTTCCCTTTCGAATATGATGCACCTGTGCCGGCGTGATAGCATGTTATCAATAACATGTTCCATCAAAACCAAGGTGATAAAATGAAATCTGTATGGATGGTTGTGATCTCGGTAAGTATAGTATGTGCTTTTGTGAGCGAATCCTGCCAATGGGATCAATACTTGGGAAATCCAGGAAGAACAGCATATACAGATTGCAGAGGACCCGAATCTCCTGAAGTATTCTGGGAAGTCAGCTTACCTGGTTATCCTGACTCTCCTTTTATTACTGATGGCAAAGTAATTGTCCTGTGCAAAGATTCTCCTTATGTTTTTACTGAATCTAGAATAGCAGTGATTGACCTTTTGACTGGCACTCTCTTAGAGGAGAATCTGGCAGATCTACATTTTCTTACAGGCGTATATCCTGCAGGGGATTTGATTTTAGGTACAACACGGGGAGGAAGACTCTATAAGATTGACCCAGTTTCTGAAGAAACTTCATTTGACACGATGATTCCTGAAAAGTTTTCCTGTTTTCTATATTGCTATCCTATCATTTTGCCTGAAAAAGTCGTGTTTCCCACAACACCAGCAGTGTGCCTCTCTAGAGATGACTACAGCATGCTGTGGAATCTCGAAACGAGTTTGGGCCCACTTTATCCAACTAACGGAAAAATACGGAATATTGCAGCCTCTCACAATCGAGTATATATTGTTTTGGAGGAAGAAGAAAGAAGAATATGGGCAGTGGATTCTGATACTGGGGAGTTCATCTGGGTGAGCGATACTGGTAAAGTCCTCAATATTGCAGTAGAGGGATCTGTTCTGTTTGTTGGTGGAGATAACCTGCATGCACTAAATGCTGAGACAGGAGAACTCCTCTGGGAGTCTGAGTCAGGTTCTATTTGCTCTAATATAGTAGTAGGATCTGATACAGTCTATGCTGCTAATTTTGACAGATACTTGTGCGCAATAGATAAGTCATCAGGAGATCTAAAATGGAGAACTCAGTGGGAAGGAGTAACGAACTGGATAACACACGTTGTTGGAGCTGGAGACATCATCATTTTGAGTAACTATTTGGGGTTGTTCGCTTTTTCAGCAAAAGATGGCACAGAACTCTGGGATATTCATTTTCAATCCGAGATAGAAATGTGTCCTGCCTCAGCAGATGGAATTCTTGTGGTTGGAGAGAAAATGGACTATAAACTTAAGGCTTTGGCTTCTGATCCTGTATTATTCGTGAAGCAGGGAGATACTTACTTGTCGGAAGATTTGAAAGATCAAGCCATCAGTTCATATAAAAAGGCTGCAGAGCTTTACGAAAAAAAGGGAGACACATCAAGGTCTCAGGACGTCCAGGAACGAATTCATGAACTTGAAGATGAACCAGAATCTTCACCACCCACGATACCACCAGAACCATCTGCTCCAATCCCCTTTTTTGCTGTAATCTTGGTTGCTGTTTTGATGGGAATTCTCATTACATACTATCTCATCAAACATAAGCCCAAAAATGGTTGACATAACCCTAAGAGTACTGAATAATCCAGTAAAGGTTATCGATCCAGACAAGTTTAGATGTTATTAGTCCACCTACATACCCTTCACCAGTAGTCCATCAGTTCTCCTTTCGTCATACAGTAATGCATAATTTATGCACTTAATATGTCTTTTAAGAATGCAAATACTACTATTTAAGAAGTATGCACACATTAATCTGCCATAACTATATAAATATACTGGGAAAGGCCCAAGAATGAAATTTCATGTGCTGTTAGGTCACTCTGGTGAAAATCCAGAGAGACACTGTTTCGATGGTGATAGTTCCTATGTTACTGGATCTTCTGAGAATACATTAGTTCGTCTGTTGGGTATTGATGCATGTGAGGTCAGAGGATTAAACCTGTACTACTTGAGGAAGAGTGGATTCTTGAATAAACTGGATGGCAACTTAAGAAAACACTTAGAACCTAAACTGACGAAGGAATCAATAGGAATTCACAAGAACCTGGGATTTGAAGCGAAAGACTTTTTGGAGAGTATTTTGGAGGAAGATCTTGTCATATCTTTTGAGAAAGAAGTTTTCGATCGCTACGAAAGACCATTAGTGTATTTGTCAGCAAAGGACCAGGATACCTACAACTTAAGGCTGGTGCAAGCAGGGTTTGCGATCCCCTACTTCATCTATCCAAATGCAGTTTCACCTACAGAGGAAGGTGAATTCACCTATGATATCCTTGAGAAATTCCAAAATGCAGCAGTAAATGCTAAGAGAAACAATCTGGGCATCTGGGAATACATAGATTGTATACTGTTACCTATGGAACTCCGATTTTTAACCAGGAGAGAATTACCTGTAAAGTACTGTGCAGATCTGGAAAGAAATCTCCTATACTCTCCTCAATATTACTTCAAAGTCCCAGTCGAGAACCGTCTCTTTTTCTACCCCAGGGATGTCTTGACTGCTCTTCAGAAGAAATTCAAACCAACACCAGATTGCAGTGGGTGGTTACACAAGGTCTGGAACGCTCTAAGGGAGAAAGAAGAAAGAGAAAAATAAAAGGTGGTATCATGGAAGAAGATAACGAAAAAGTCCAGCCTGTTCGCATTGAAGGAGTATGGCAATACCGGTACTCCCCCTACGAGAAGAGAGTCTATCTTGTGTACCGGATAACTGATGTCATTCCAATGGATGAACCTTGATGTTGGAGTTTATACTTTTTGTTACACGTGTAACATTTTTTTGGTTACTTTTGATTTTACTATCTGCTGGTTCCAACTTCAGTTCGTACAACCTTGTGAGAAGGTTAAAGGGATGTTCGACTTCAACATTTGTCTTTGTTACACATGTAACATTTGTAACAGTCTTTATGGGTTATGCAGGGATTATGATCTATTATTGGTGAAGATGAAATATATGCGCTTTTTGAATTGAAAAATTTACAGATTGCTGGTAGGAATACGTCTTTTTTCAGGAAGGAAAATTATCAAAAAACAGATTGGTAATTGGAAGAAGAAGGTTCATGTTGTCGTTTCTTTTGAGATTGGAAAGGGGTTACTTACTCTTGTCTTGACGGATCACACACATTGTACTTCAATGAATCTTCTTCTCAGAAAACCAAATTTTCTTGGACATTGTACGTCCCTGTGGACAATTCACCAGATACCTATACTACTAGCATGACATACGATACCTACGGGAATGTCACCTCAATTACCGATCCTGAGTCAAATACTGCTACCTTCACGTATTCCTCTGGCTACTCCTACGCATACTTGACAGAGATCTCTGCTACTACCGGTAATGATACTATTACCACCAAGGCCACCCACAACTTGTACAGGGGATGGATCACCTCAATACAAGAACCTGAAGGAGTTAATGCTGGTTCAGGATATGATTACATGTACACCTACGATGTTTTAGGAAGAATAATCAAAAAAGAGTTCCCACTGCTGCCAGGTCAGTCTCAGAGATCGTATTTAGAAGCTGTATACGATTGTGAAAATAGAACAGTTACCTTAATTGATCCACTGGGACACTACACTGTCAGAGAACATGATAACCTGGGCAGGTTAACTGCTGTCAAGGCATACACTGGTCAATTTGGAACAGGTACCTTGTATGCAACGACATCATACACATACAATTATAGCGATAGAATTTCGACAGTAACAGATCCAGGAAACCATATAACAATATACACTTATGATTTCTTGGGTAGGCCCACTCAGATTTCGTTTCCAGATTCTTCAGCTGTTACTTATTCGTACGATGATACTGGTAACAAAGTGTCCTTCACTGACGGACGTGGCTATGACAGAATCTTATGGTTTGACTGGCTCTCCCGATTAACCAAGGTGGAAGAAGAGTACGAGACCAATTCATTTGCAGTGACCACCTACCAGTATGATGAGGTCAGCCATTTGACTTCCCTTACTGATGCAAAAAATCATACCACAAGCCGTGCCTATGCTTCGCTCTTTGGATTAACAAGAATCACATATCCAGATTCCACATATGAAGAGTATACATACGATAACGCAGGAAATATCATAAGCCACACTGATGCTAATGGTAATGAAACTCAGTTTTCGTATGACGCTCTCTATCGGTTAATGCAGATCGAGTACGAAGATCAAACAACTGTTTCCTTCACTTACGATCTAAACAGTAATAGAATAAGAATGGAAGATGATGCACCTAACACAGGTGATTATACAGAATACATACATGACAAATGGAACAGGCTAACCACTGAAACGAGGCACATTTCTCAAAACACTTACACAGTCTCCTACCAGTACGATACAGCGTGCCGGTTAACCACGTTGACCTACCCTGATAGCACGCAGGTCCTCTACATCTACGATGATTTGAATCGGACAGTAGAAATCAAGCGTTACGTAGATGGTGTAAACGATGAAATACTCATGGATAACGTCCAATACAATACTGAGAATCTATTAACTCAGTTTGACTATGGAAATGATTTGCAGACTGCCTTCTCTAATGACTCAAGGAACAGACCTTTAACTATTGATACCAAAAACAACGAAACCTCCTTCTTAGATCTAGATTACACCTACGATAGCAATAATAATATTACTCAGTTGGAAAATGGCTGGAGAGATACCAATTCTGTTTGGCATTCGCATACTGAATCCTACAGTTATGATGGACTGGATAGGTTTACATCTGCCAGCTGCACCTCCTGGTCCCACACCTACTCCTACGATAAAGTGGGAAACAGGACAGCTAAAGATGGAGTAACGTATACGATTAATGCTGTCAATGAAGTAACAGCGCTGAGTGACGGCACCTCTTTTACCTATGATTCAAACGGGAACAGAACACAAAAAACCAAAGGATCCAATTCACAGAGTTATACATACGATTACGCTAATAGGTTAACAAAAGTAGAGCAAAATAGCCTACCTTTAGGAGAATACGTCTACGATGGGAATGGTAAGAGAATCGAAGTGACTGAAGACAGTGTAACAACAACCTATATATACTCTGGTCTGAATGTTTTGTACGAAGAAAACACCACTGGTACTGCTGCATACGTTTACGGACCTACTGGAACGTTAGCAAAGAGGACAACGATTGATAGCGAATCTCACACCTTCTACTACCATACAGACCATCTGGGATCTACTAGGCTCGTAACGGATGAGTCAAAGACGGTAGTCGCTGATGCAACCTATGAACCTTTCGGTGAAAGCACAGTAAATGGCGAGGAGTCTTATCTGTACACTGGAAAAGAAAAAGATTCAACTGGTCTCTACTACTATGGAGCCCGATATTACGATCCAGAAACTGGCAGATTCATCACAAGAGATCCTCTGAAAGGCAAGCAGGCTGTTCCACAATCGTTGAACCGATATACCTACTGCTTCAGTAATCCAATGAAATTCATTGATCCTACAGGATTGTACTCAATGTGCAATGTCAACACAGGTGTATGTATCAGGGTTAATTCTGCAGCAGGTACCTGGTCAGCCTATAACGAAAATGGTGAAAAGATCACTGATAGCGATCAAATCAACGCTCTAATAGATGAAGGTAAGCAAGGTGCACTCTTGGAAGCTACAAGGTTACTCCTCCTTGTACTGGGCTATACTGTGGAAGAGCATAACATTGAAATCGTCGATGATCATATTGAGATGACAGTTGACGGAATGACTGTCAAAGTCTATCCAAAGTTCGATCTACGAGATGAGTTCCAATACGAAGGACATACGTGGTTGATGGCGGATGAAGGGGAGGGAATTTGGATCAGGGTGGATATTATTATCGGAAAAGAGATCCCATGTAATGGCCTTATACAATTATTGGGTCATGAAATGGTTCACGTACATCAGTTTACTTCAGGTAGGTATCAGGACTGGGTGAATGAATATAATGAAGAAGTAGCAAAAGCTCTTGCCGAGATAGAAGCTGCAACGTGGAACTTTGACCACTTGATGCTTTTCCCTTACGGACATCACCTTTGGAAAGATTATTTCGATAAATCAGCTAGAAACTTGATCAAGAATTGGCCAAAATAAATATTAGAGGCTATTGCGATAAAGAAGGGTGAAAAGAATGAAATGGATGATATATTGTACTGTAATAAGCTGGCTACTGTTCAGCTGTGTGGTAACAGAAGAAACTTATGACTGGCCTATGTTTATGCATGACCCGCAGCATTCAGGATACTCCACTTCGAGTATGCCTGCATGTCTCAAAAAGTCGTGGGAGTACTCTAAATATTCTGATTCTCTTGATGCTCTGCGAAGTGTGCGATTCATTGCTTCAGGAGGAAAGCTCATTGTGGTGCAAGATCCTCACTCCATCTATTCTCTTGACGTAAATGATGGATCTTTTCTATGGGAAACCTCCCACGAGGACATCAGTCTGCACGTTCCAGCAGCAGCACATGGCAGAGTGCATATTGGTATGTATGAAGGGATTTTATGTCTTGATGCTCACACAGGAGACATTCTCTGGAAGTACAGCGATACACATGTGCTCTTCCAATCCTCTCCTATTGTCTTTGATGAGTATCTTGTCATTGGCTCCTGCCAAGGGTTCATTGATGTCTTTGGTCTTGACTCAGACGATATTCTCAGAGACGCTAAGCGTAAACAGAGAAGGTTGCTCTGCTTGAATGCAAAAACTGGTGAGGTTGTGTGGGAATTTTTTGCACACGGCACAGTGGATGCTTCCCCAGCTTATTTTGAGGGTAAAATCTATATGAATGATAGAAATAAAAGAATCTACTGTGTGGATGCAGAAACTGGCGAACCCATTTGGGAAAAGGAAATGGACGGGATATCAAGTTCATCTTTGTCTGTAGATGAAGAGAAAATCTTTATTGGGACGCGCGATGGAATACTAGATTGTCGCACTCGTGAAACAGGAGACATTCTCTGGAAATTCGACTGTGGAAATGACCTTCTCGCCACTCCTGCCCTCGGTTATGGCAAAGTATTCTTTGGATCTGAAAATGGAATATTCTACTGCCTGGATGCTCAAAGTGGAGAACTAATCTGGAAAATAGAGACTGAAAGTAAAATCTATTCAGTAGTCGTTGTAGCTGACAAGAAAGTAGCTTTTGGAACGAGAGATGGAGGATTATACATAGTAGATGCCATTTCAGGTAAAGTCACTGATTCTCATCGTCTGAAAGGAGGAATATCATCTCTTGTTCTTTCAGACGGAAAGCTTTTTGTTGGAGAAAGTAGTGGGAGAATCACCTGCTTTGAGGAAGCCCCCTGTAATCAGGGATTGTTCCTTATAGGCGTGACAATTGCTGTCATTACTGGATTCTTGATTATTATATGGATGCGATACAGACAGGAAAAAATCTGATTGTCCAAAATGCTGTTCAACTGATGAATCAAGCGTTTCGATGACCACCACTAAATTTGAATATCCACCATCTCTAGCAGGTCTGCTCCTCCCAATTACACATCACATATATATTCTCATGTTACACGTGTAACAAATTTGAGAAAAGTACCCAGAAACTGAGCAATTCCTGCTCTTTCAGATTGGTGTGCATTAATTCATTGTTTATTAATTATCCACCGAATTTAGAAGGTTACAGATTGTAAGAAATGCCAACAAACCGCATGCGAAAACTCTATAGTGTGGAGTTCCAATAACTTATGAGGTGATCAACATGCAAGAATTGAAAGGATGGCCATTCGAACCCCTAGATGGAGAGATAGACCCACTAGGAGGTGATGATTTTCCAGGTCCTACACCTGGGTAATTTAGAAGGTGTTATGCCATTTGCGCGGGGTACATACATGAAGATCTCGTATGTACCCTTTTTCTTCCAGTTCCTTGAAAAAATTTGTTGAAATATTAAAATCTAACGGTCTAGGGATAAGAAATAAAATAAGAATTATCATTTCTTGCGTTTTATAGATATATGTAGTTCTATTCAATTTTTTTAATGCTCTCAATATGCTAACTTCATATTCAGTTTCAAAAGTTATTACGTGATGACTGTACCCATTTTTTCCAAGTGGAAAAAAACAAGAATGGACTTTGCATTGTCTAAGAACCTCATAGAAATATTTTTTCACAGAATCCCAGGATAATCCAATCTGCTTACCCACATCTCTAAATGTTAGAGACCTTGGTGTTCTTAGGACCTTGTATACATCCCAGTGTTCGTCTGACCAACCATGAGGGTAAGGATCTTGTGGAAGTTTTGCCTTCTGTTCTTCAACTCTAATATCCTCAATGTATTTACAAGAATTCGAATAAGAATGTGGGAGAATTGAATCTGCAAATTTGAGCATACTAGCACCATATCTAAAATGAATAAATGACCAATCTCCGTGTAAAGCATAAGCAAGAGTAGTTTTTTCATCTTCTTTACATTTTTTTAAGTACTCTAATGGATCATTTATATTGTCCATTAGTTTCACCTCAATTCCAGTGTTAGCATAAAGTACTGGGCCTGTGATAACTCTGTGTGTATATGCTGCATTTATAAGATCCATTGTAGACTGTTCACGAGAATAAGGGCGATATTTCCTGTGGAATTGCGAATATGTAACTCGTGGATCTATTTTTGTCATTTTGCAATAGTTCAATAATATTTTTAGATGTTTCTCTTTGAATCCACGTTCAAATGTGTATGTCATGCATTGCTTTTAATAGGGGATTATATAAACTTTTCGGTCTAAAAAGAAATGCCTTCTGAAACATCAACGTTTTGTATTCCGTTACGTTTAAAGTACTCCTGCAAAATCTTTCGGTGAGGCTCTAAACAAGGTATGGAAGGAAGAACAGGATAGTGCTAGATTGAATAGTGCTTTCAGTCAAAAAAACCACTTCACCCCCCCTTTTGGTTTAAACATCCAGTTCTTCTTTCCTCTCAATTGGGGAGGGGAGGAACAGAATATGTGGCCTAAAAGAAGGAATTTCACCTTTCTTCGGGACCGGATTCTGTGAATTCCCCCTTTCCTGCTTTATGGTGAGACCGTGTCTGAATCTGCATCAGTCCCCGATACTACGAAAAGGATCTTGTTTCTGATCATGAACATGGTTTTGCCGTTACGGGCTGCCCGATAAGAGGACCGTCTTGAAAGAGTCCTGCCAGAAGGATTACTCCTTGATTGAGGGCAGCCCAACTATGGAGGAAGACAGAACCTCCACCAGAAGGGAATTTGAGAGAAACACGTGCTAGGAACGGGGAAATCAATGCCTCGTCTTTTATCCTATCTATCTACCAATAGAGATCGTATGAGGCACCACCCAAAGTTCCAGGGGAAGATGAAAGAGAGCAAAAAGGAGGGATACAAATGCAAATGAATATAGCATGCGGACAAGCCCCTGGAATAGTATCAAAAGGTAGACCCCTGAGGGGAAATCATAAAGAGATTCAGTCTCTGGTAATAGAAAGTGGAGACAACAGAATACAAAGTGAGGATATAGTCAAATTAACTGGCTGGTATTACCTTTCTGTTCTGAATGTATTAAGAGATTTAGAGAGGGTTGGCGTTGTACCTTCAGAAGTCATGGTATACACACAGTGGTACACGCTCACAGAGGAGGCATGAACATGGAAGACACTGTTAACGATTCTGCTCAGAAAAAGGATTCACACAAGTACATTGGTGAGGATGATGTCATTGGTCTATTGGGCGATGGAGTAACAGCTGCAATCCTGGACCACGTTGTAGAGACTGGTGGATGTACAAAAGAGGATATCACAAAAATAAAGGCAGTAGTCAAAGAGGCTCAATCGTTAATAGGAGAACTGGAGAAGTGTGGATTAATCAAAATCAAAGGTGATACAGCAGAAGTGACAGAAAAGGGCAGAAAATTCCTTGAACATCTGAAAGAAATGTCGCTGGCACGTAAAGTCTTACCGGGTGATTAGATGGGTGATGCACTACTTGAACCTGTCCAGGAAAAGATCCTTGAACTCCTTGCAAAGCATAAAGAAGGGTTGACCCTTGAGGAGATCTGTGAAACCGGGAACCTACAAATCCAGAAAGATGAAGTGAGTACCTTTCTCTTGGAATTAACGTCCTTGGGATTTCTTCACTCAACAGAATCAGGTGGTCACAGAAAATGGTTCATCACATACCAAGGGTTGGAAGCAGTAAGATCAGATTATCCGTGGCCATAATAGATGAAGGTGTTACTATGGGCAAAATTTCTCAGGAAAAGAGAACAGAAGGGTACTGCAAGGTTGCGGGACAATTATGTGAGAATCCTTTCATGCACCGTGAGAAGATAGCCAAAAATGCAAAATTGTCCAGGAATACAGTATCTGAATACTTGAAGAGCATGTACACTAAGAATATTTTGATTGGTCCCTGGATGTCTTTGAATCCTCATTCAGACTATAAAGAGTATGTGTACTTGATGAATTTCTCTGATCCCTTTCATGCATATAAGGGATTAAAGGGATTTCCTCACGTGGTATACCCTGGTATAGCCCTTGGAGACTGGAATACTATAGTCATTACTGATAGACAGTTAGATTTCCCACAATTAGTGGGATTTGAATCCGTAGTGTACCAGGGAGTAAAGGGGAACGTTTACACGCCAAAAATCAAATATACCGCATGGGATCAAAGTTTAAAAAAAATATATGAACACATAGAGAAGTTTACTCCAGGAGAACCTGAACCAAAGAAAAGACTCGTTCCACCATTGAACTGGGAAGAAGATCAATGGAAGTTGTACCACGCCTTTAAAGTGAACGTAAGAAAGAAGGTAACGCCCTTACTAAGGAATATCAAAGTAAGATACGAGACCTATTTACAGTGGATGAAGACCTTACAAGATCACTGTACGATCCACACTGAATTTTATCCTCAAGGGTGTAATACTTATTTATGTCACTGTTATTTGCTTTCTTCA